>ERZ1463037.8-NODE-8-length-41423-cov-12.852495_pt1 | contig 41423 bp, 46 predicted proteins | sample MGYA00564484_ERZ1463037 | MGnify/ENA primary metagenome ERZ1463037 (study PRJEB39244, sample SAMEA3635151) | Helicobacter pylori | study: EMG produced TPA metagenomics assembly of PRJEB11511 data set (Assembly of a 5300-year-old Helicobacter pylori... | reverse complement strand
TCTAATAGTTTTCTTTAATTGTGTATAGGCTTGTTCCGTTTCAAAGTCATTAAGTTCATCAACCACCTTAGCAACATCAGTAACAAGTTTATCATGCTTAGTCTTAGTTCTTATTTGGTTACACCAATGGGTTAGACTTTCTTCTGTACCTACAACTTCTTCACCTTCATTATTAACATAGGTTTCTAAATGTAATTTAGGGAAATTAATTTTAAAAAATCTTAAAGAGGGAATTTCTCCTCCTTTTAAATAGTTATCTAATAAAAATTTAAACGCCTTTTTATATTCTGGGTCTTTAAAAAAGTAGGGTTTAATTCTTTTATCAGTAATCATATTCATATCTTTAGTTTCTAATAATTTTGATAAAAAGCCTTTTTCTATATCGTACTTCAACTAAATGCCTCCTTTGAATGGGTTATTTATTATAGTCTCTAATTCAGAAGGAGACAAGCAACCACTAGAGGGTACTCTATTTCTTCTTATAAAGTCACTATCCACATAATACTTTATAAACTCTGAATTAAGATATAAAGCTATATCAATTTCACTATCTACAACTAAAAAAGACGTAAAGGCTATATCCTTTTCTGCAAGAAAATTCTTTACGCCCTTCTCTAGGTTTTTAGATACTAATAAATATACATTAAAATCTGTCCTTCTATATAAAGTATATAAAAGTCTTAATACTCTTTTATCAAAAGTTACTTTATTAAAGTATAGAGTATCTGGAAGTAATTTATCAACAATACCTCTTTTAGGCATTTTTAATAAAGTATCTTCTACTCTTATTGCTATTGCTTGTGCGCCTTTATTAGACAAATCATTATTCTGCATTGTTATTAAACCTAACCTTTCTTTGGTCGTCTCCTACCATTTTTACTGGTAGGCACATACCTTGTAATAAACTTTGTACACTAGCACCATATTGACTAAATAATTCTTTAGGCTTTAAATTGGTACATAGTATTGTAGTCAATCCTCTTTCTTCTCTATATCTTAATAAATCTTCTAAAACAGTAACACTTAATTTAGTGTCTAACTCTTTTCCGACTTCTTCTAATACTAATAAGTCAACTCCTTTTATATAGTAATAAAAGTCTCCTTCTAAAGTATCACGCTCTTGTGGTTTAGCGTTCCACATTCTTGTATATTCATTAATGTATGAACTAAATGTAATTCGTTTACAAATATACCTATGCTTGTACGCTTCTTTTAAAATTAGACTAGATAACATACTTTTACCTACGCCATTACTACCAAAGAACAAAATTCCTCTATTTGCGTCTAAATAGTTTTCTATATTAGTTATATAGGAATTAACAAAATCTTTTATAAGTTCTAATTGTTTTAAACCATAAGTATCAAAATCTGATAATTCTTTATTTATAAATTCTTTAGGTACTCCCATACGTAACAAATTCTTTTCTGATACATATTTTCTTAAAGGTCTCATTATTCCCACTCTCCTATCGTGCAACTATCAGTATTCTTTTCGCCTGTCCATTCTCTAACTTTAGTATTAGTAGACTTCTTTCTTTTTCTAGGTACATACTTATCATTTAACCAATCTTGGCTATCTTTATAAATAGTATTACACCACTTAGTAAGTAGTATACCTACACTTAATCTGCTTTTATCTAAATAGTCTTGTTCACTCTCAAATAAAAAGGCTATCATAGTTACTATTTCTTTAGTTGTATAACCTCGTTGTTTTAATAACTTGAAATTCCTCATAGTTATCTTTTGTTCAGCTTCAACATATTTAACACCATTATCACGCGCGGTATCTTGAAAAAAGTACATTAAATCTCTATTACTAAATAAGTCAAAATTCCCTTCTTTTAATTTAGCTTGATACCTAGCATAATAATCGGGTGTAGATTTAGTTACACCTCTCTTAAAGGGTTTACTGTTACTGCTTGTACTCTTTGGTGGTTTACTATTTGTTATAAATTGTTTTCTTACTCTTCTAAAATCTTTTACTATTTCATTAGATAATTCTATATTCTTTCTAATCAATGTACTACACCTCTTCTTGCTTCTATATTCAAACTTACTTTAAATCTTTATAAGAAAATAGTCAAGTTACTAAAGATAAATAAAAGAGGGAAATTAATTCCCTCTCTTGCTTATTCGACAGCCTTTCTAACCTCTTCGATAATTCTTTCTTCTATAATATCAGATAGCTTATCTAGTTCCTCTTGAATGTTATCTTCTGGCTTTATTTCTTTAGATAACCAACAATCTACTCTTAAACTTTCGTAGTTATCCATGTTTTTAGTTAGTCCTTTTGAAAGACCTATTGTATTAACACCAAAGTGTTTATTGCTATGCTCTAAAGGTTCGCCCTTCTTAACTACTGTTTCTCCAGTTTCTGGTGTCTTATGAACTATTTGAGTATGCTCCTCTGCTTGTTTTCTTAGGTTTTCAGTTTCTTTATTAACTATTGATTTACCTCTAACTTCTTTCTTCTTTGGTAGTGGTTTGTTTTTTGATTTTATAATTTTCATGTTTATTACCTCACTTATATATCTTATTTATTTTCTTCTTGATTTTTATTAACTATACTAGGATATTGCTTGTCTATTTTATCCTTAACTAAAATTGTTACTTCAAAGTCTGTACTTCCTAAAGTGATTTTACACTTAGAAGCGCCATTATCAAATTTAGTAACAGTATAGTTATTTCCTATATTAAATTCGGAAGCTATTAAATTTAGAGTGTAGTCTAAATCACTAGACTTAGCAACTCCTATCTTTAATATCTTATCTTCATTGATAATATCTTTTTCTTCCTCTACATTTTCTTTATTAACTTCTTCTTCTATTTGTTCCTTTTTAGTTTTTATTTCTTCTTTCTTTGCCATAGCTTTTAATTTTGCCATTATAATTCTCTCCTTTAATTTGAATTTGTAAGATTTATTACTCTTTCAGCATATTTCAACTGTTGCATAATATAGGGGTCATTTTCATTACCGCCTTGTGCTATCCAATCTGTTATTCTGCTATTAATATCCGCCATTACATTTAGTGGAATATTACATGAGTTATTAACTAAATCTTCTAAACTATTTATTACTACTTTAGACATTTTTACACCTACTATTTATATTTTTTATTTAATTCTTCTAGCGCTTTATATACCTTTTTACTAAAAGAGGTATTTGCTATTGGATAACCTTGTGCTATTTTAGTTTCCTCTGCAATTCTGACTATCGTATCAATTTGTTCTCTAGTATATAATCTTCTACCTCTAACATCTTTAAAAATTGCTTTAGGTAATATACCAGCTATTTCCCAACGTCTTATAGTTTGAGTTGTTCTACCTAATTGATAAGCTAGTTCACCAGCTAAAAATAGTTCTAGTGGCTTTCCTTTATAGTTAATAACTATTTTTTCTTTAGGCACTTATAATTACCTCCTTATTTCTTCTTTATTATTCTTTTCTTTGTGGAAGCAACCTTTACTTCTGGCATTTCATCATTACTTAAATTTACTGTTTCCTTTTTCTTTACAGAAACACTATAACTTGTACTAACTTTGAATAAAGTTGAAGCGTCATTAGTAGGTATTACACCTCTTTCAATTAAATCTTCTACTTTAGAAACGTCAATAACTTTCTTTATTTCTGTTACATCTTCTAAAAGTCCATGTTCTTCTAAATAAGGCTTTGCTTTTTCTTCGTCAAATCTAACAGAGTTTTTAGCTTGTTTACCAAAAATAAATTGGTCATTTTCACACATCATTGAACCTGTATCATTTCTTTTTACACCATGCTTTGTTGCATAGCTTTTAATAAGATTAGCAAGTTCCTTTTTTCTAGTGTCAAAAACTTTAATTCTTGTTGATATACTGTTGTATTCTTCTACAATACTATTAATATCAAGAGTTTCTTCTTCCTTCTTTTGTTTAATCTCTTGTAATTTAGTTAATTTCATATGTTTTCTCCTCCCATTTTTGTAATGCTTTTATCATATAATAGTATATTATTATAAGAAAATATTGTCAACAAATTAAAAAACAAAAAAATAATAGCCTAACTTTCGCTAGACTATTATTTCTCTGATACTCTACTAAGATTAATAATAAGATAAAAGAAAAAAATAAACTCAATTAATTAGGTATGAAGATATTCACTAATTAATAAAAGGGAATTATCCCTAAGAAACTGACATACCGATACATATAATATAAAGTTATAGGGATTACAGTTGCCTTAACAACTTAATCATATTATAAAACTAAAATAATAAATATGCAAGACTTTATTTCTTCTTATAACCTCGTGTGAATAGGCTTTTTAGGTTTTTATTCGTATTTGCTTTATCTTTCCCATAAATACTATAATTTACGTGTAAATCTGTATAAACTTTATTTCTTATTCTGCCATGATTTTTCATAGAGTATACATAGGGGTGTCTATAATCATAAACTCTCGCCACATCTAATTTAGGTTTATTTATGGTTCTTCTTATTCTTCCTATCGCTTGTGTTATACCTATTTCATTAGCAACGGAAGAGACTAGAAATTCTACTTCCCATTGTTTAACGTTAGTACCTTCGGTTGCTACAACTAAAGTCGCAATAGTTATTAATTGTCTATTATTTTCAGCCCTATTTATTAATATATCTTTACTCTCATCACTATCACCATAATATAATTGTATATCATCTTCGGGTACTCCTATTTCAATTAGCTTTTCTTTTATAAATCTACAATGATTTTTTAGTTTTACTAATACTAAACAACTATGACCTTGTTTATATTCTTCTTTTATATCATTTATATATAATTTGCTAAATAAATGAGAAGTTACTACCTTATCTTCTAAATCTGAATATACTACTCTAGGTCGCACATTTATATTTAAAGTACTAATAGGTATAGTTCCATTCTTATCGTCTATTACATATTTATTCCCTACTTTCTTAACTTTAGGCTCATATTTAAATATATCGTTTCTTAACCTAACTTCTACGGGTAATATATCTTCTTCACTATCTGCTTCTTTATCATAGTCGTATTTATAACCAAAATCGCCTAAATAATAGTGCATTACTTTTGTCATTCCATCATTTCTTGTAGGTGTAGCACTTAGTCCTACTTTATATTTGCTACTAAATAGATTAAGTAGGTCATAACTTGTACTTGCTATATGATGACATTCATCAATAATAACTAGCCCAAATTCTTCGCATAGCTTAGTTATTTCTTCGTCTGTTAACCTATTTAATGTTTGTACTGTTGCTATTGTTATTTGGTCGCCTATCTTTCTACTTTTTGCTTTTATAAGACCGCTTTTTACTTTATTATCAAAACATAATTTTATATCTTTTTTCCAACCTACAACTAAATCCTCTTTATGCACTATAATTAGTGTCTTTTGTTTTAGTTGTGAAGCTAAATATAAACCAAAGATACTTTTACCCTTACCTGTTGGCATACATATAAGACCTTTTTCAGTATCTTTCATATAACTATCAAAGGCTTCTTGTTGAGTTTCTCTTAATTTTAATTTAAAAGGAGGATAAACAACGTTGTTAATTGCTCTGCTATCCTCGATAATTTCGTTTTTAAAGGGTATTTTATAACCGGAAGGTATAAATAGTGTCTCGCCCTCTTGTTGATAGTAAAAAAGGTATTTTGGAATTTTAGTATTTTTCCATTTAGAATACTTTTTTGCTTGTTTGTATTTAGGATTGTCTAAAGTTAAATCGTCCATAATTTTTTGTGCTTGTTCTTCTGTATAATTTGTTAAAGCTAAAATATTTGATTTGTAAACTTGTATCAATGTTTTCTCTCCTCTCAAAAAATGTGACCTATTATATATTATTATATATATATTAATTATATATTATATTATTATATATTAATTTATCCGCATTTTTGTTTTGCGGTTTAGTTTCAAACAAACTTTATAATAATAGCGCTAAAAAGTCAATGAAACAAAAAAGAAGCCCGAAGGCTTCCTTATGAATGGAATAAACATATAAAATCAACATGGAAAAGATACAACTACTCCCAATTAATAATATACTATTTATTAGAATATTATTCAACTAATTTGATTTAGTTTCTTGTTCTTTTGGTAATTCTTTTAAAGGTGCGGAAGGTAATGGCTCTTGTGGGTCATTTATACCTTTAGAAGAAGGGTCAATTACTATTCCTAACATAACAAGTATAGTTAGTATTGTATTAACTATATCCATTATATTTTGAGGTAAATAGTCGCCAAAGCCTAATTGTTGTATTAACAATATAATAGCTGAAATTATGGCTACCCAAAATGTTTTGTTTCTAAATCTTGCTTTCCAATCTAAATTCATTGTACATTACTTCCTTTCTATATAGAGGGGATTGTGATTAAACACAATGCCCCATTCTTTCATTGGTCTTTAGATTACGTACCGCCATATATCTGTATTTTCCAGAACTAGCACCTACCCAACGTATCCATCTATAACCGTCATTGTCTATAACGTAGTTGTACTTAACACTTTCACCTTTATTATATATACCTACAACACTACCTGTTTTAGTACTTGGAGCAGTTCTTATTTTTAGTCCACTAGGACAAACAACTGTGCAAGTACCATGTTCAACATATTGTTTTTGGTATTTACCATTAGAAGAACTACCTTGTGTTACTTCTCTTAATTTTTGGAATGTTCTAGTTCCAGCTAAAGCGTCGGGAACTAAACCGTGGTCTTTTTGGAATTGAATTAATGAATTATATGTGCCTTTGCCAAATTTGTCATCAGCACCAAAACCACCGCAATCATATCCCGCTTTAATTAAAAGTTGTTGTAGTTCTTTACAATGAGTTCCTACAAATCTTCTTGCTTCGTCTAAAGATTTAGTAACGGAAGTAGAAGAGTTATTTGTGGAAATTGAGCCAGAAGGTTTACCTTGAATACTAGATAACATTCTACTTAGAGGGAAGTATCTTCCCGGACAAGCAGTATTGTAATAGTGTTTGTGTCCATTAACTTCTCTGATACCATATTTAGCTTTTAGTTCTTTTATTAATTCTACACCAGCATTAAATTGGGCTTCTGGCATAGTCTTATCTTTATCATAGTTTCCTTCAAAACATATACCTAAAGAACTATGGTTTTGATTATAGCAGTTTCCAGAAGTAACATTATCTGGTCTACCTTTCCATACAGAACCATCTTTTCTTACATAATAGTTATAGCCTATCATTGTAAAGCCCATACTTCTCATAATGTCATTTAGTCTTTCAATTGAACCATAAAACTCTGGGTGGTGAATAATAAGTTTAGAAGGGTTATTCCAACCACTAACTTGATTTTCACCTTTTAAATAGACTTTATTAATTTTCATTGTACATTCCTCCTTATTTATTTTCCATTTTGGTATCTATAACCAATAAATGTGTTTCTATGTTTTTTACTGAAATAGATGTTTCTTCTATTTCTTTTTCTACTTTTTCCATTCCTGTTTCTACTCTTGCCATTGATACGCTAACTAAATTTAACGCGGTGGCAACATTATCATTAGATTTAGCAAATTCCTCTATTGCTTTAGTGTTAACGGCGTTATCCTGTCTTAAAGCAACTACTAAGTCTTTTAAACCACTAATAGCGGGAATAATGCTCTTTAATAAAAAATACAAGACAAAGACTAAAACTAAAAAGGACATTCCACCAATACCTACTGCTAAATATAAATCTCTGATTTCGTTAACTTCGGGCAATTTAAACACCTCCTGTATTACTATTCAATTCCACAATTAAATAATACTACATTTAGGCTTATTTTTTAACTGTTATGAGTTTTTATTCCTTATTATATATTGGTATTCTTTAGGACTAATTAATTTGTTTAAATATAGCATTTTAACTTGTTCTAAAGTAGCCCACTTATTATCATAACGTTCTTTCCAATTCTTAATGTTTATCTTAGGATTGCTCCTTAATTTCTTTTGTAAAAGATATAAAGTAATTTTTGTTTCACTATCTGATTGATATAGTTTTTGGAAGTCTGTATACCTAGTTACATTCTTTCTGTTATTCCATTTTTCTTCATCAAAAAGAAATATATTGTGTTTTCTGTCATATTTAAAATACCTAAATCTATCTTTAAAATGCTCGGGTAAGCTACTAATAGGATATATTATTTCTTCTGCATTAAAAGTAGAGGAAGAATAACCATTTACATAGTTATCCTCGTCTACTGTAAAAAATATAAATACATTATTATATTTCATATACCGCTCTTAATATAACGTCATTCTTTTCCGCGGAATTTGTATTAGCTTGGCTACCTACTATTTGTGTGCTAGTAACAGACACACACTTTACAACTGTTGAGTTGTTTTTTTCATAAGTAGGTAATTGGAATAATATATTACCACTATTAATAAGACGTCTCCATTTAGGTATAAATTTTATAACATAGTTAAAGTTGTTTATAGTATCTGTGTCATCATCATAATCAGACCATAACAATAAATAACCATTTTCGCATTGGTCTAAAGGTTTAGAAGGTGTTATTTTATCATTTTGCCCCATTAACAAACGACCTTCCCATAAAGGGGGATTGCTTATTACTCTGTTAACTTTATCTCTTTTTAGTGTTTCTACATCTGTTTCTAAACTACCAACAGAACGGTTAAGACTATCTACACTATTCTGTATATTACTAAACTTAGTATCTATACTTCCTTTATCATAAACATCTAAACTCTCTAAATTAGGTTTATGAAGAGTGTCATATACATATGCCCATTGTGTCCATCTGCCATAATCTTGTGCGCTTTTTACTCTGTAATATCTATAACCAACACCACTATAAAAGTCTTGGAATACAATATCACCTTGTACATATACAAATAGCACACCAGTTATAACACCTGTATAAGGTGCATTTGGTAGTGAATTATAACCTTGATAGTATACTGAATATTTTCCTTCTTCTAAACAGTTATTAAAATCACTAACGCTTCCTTTATTAGTTCTTAAATATCTGTCATCATGATTATGGTTTAAAGGCGCTCCGCCTAATTCAGATATATTAGGTACATTTTGAGTACCAAATAGACTATTCCAAGCTGTCCATTGAGTATTTGCATTATAAAATCTAGTATATATTTTACCAAAGCTATCTATGAATAAATGAGTATACTCTCCACTACCTTTATCTTGAACGAACAAAGTTCCATAGATATTACCCCTGTAAGGTGCATTGGCTAAATTACTTCCGCTTACTGTATAAGTACCAGCGCTCTTGCAATTATTAAAGTCGGTTACTTGACCCGCATTTTTAAGTAAGTATCTGTCATCATGGGTATGTGTATCTTTACTTGTATGAGACCAATTTCTAAAGGCTTCTGCGTTATTACAGAAACTTAAATCACTTCCTCCACTTCGTCTAAAGGCTATTGCTCCTTGCATATTTCCTTCGTCTGCTTTATTTGTATTTATTGATTTTACTGATATATTTCCAGACGCGTCTCTTTTAACTATTTTGTTAGGTGTGTTAGCAACATCAACATCTTCATTAGCAACAACGCCTAATTCTCTAGCGGTTGGCTTGTCTACACTTGTATACATCTTAGCCCATTGTGACCATGCTTTAGGTCTGTGGTTTTGTATGTCTACTTGTGAAACAGTACGAATAAAAGTACCACAAGTTATATCCTCAACAAATATTTGAGTAGCCCAACCTAGAAGTTCATTATCCCACGGCATAACAAGTAAATATCCGTCAGAGGTTATAGGTAAATTAGGTGTATTTGAACCTCTTACTGCATAATAACCACCTTTAGTTACTAAGTCTATATTTTCATTTAGTGTCTTTGCATTTTGAGTTACAAATAACTTATTTGCCATATCTTTGCTATAAGAACCTATTTCGTCTGGTGTAGGTTTATTATGAGAAGTATATACTAAAGTCCATTCAGACCAATCTCCTCCAACACCATTATCGTGTGCATGGTAAGAACGTATATATTTTCTAGGCATATTTTGGTTTGAACTATCAGAATAAATATTAAATTCTTGTACTAATCTACTTTGAGTAACACCTAAATTTAGTACTGTAAATGACTTATTACTACCACTTTGTAAAGTACCAAAAGGTGTATTACTAAATGCGCCTTTACTTGTATCAAAATTAAAAAATGCGTGGGGTTCTAAAAAGTCATCACAATTATTACTAGAAGGTGGGTCAACTCTTAACATAGCTTTACCAGAAACATTACCTGTTGCCGCGTTAACTCTATCTATTTCTGAATTAACATAAGATTTAGCATTAGTTAAGACTTGAGTATCTTTGTCGTCTATTTCAGCTTTTGTATATGTTCCTATATCAGCGGGAGAAGGTTTATATACTGTGTTATAATCTCTTCTCCAAGGTTGCCAACTATTATCATTTATCTTGTATCTCCAATAACAATTACCACCTGTATCATAGAATATTTGCCATATCCAGTTATCTCTATTATCATGTGTAGTTCCGTCATTTACATAAACAATTAATGTTCCATATAAATTTCCTTTATAAGGTGCATTAGGAAATGTTCCATTTCCACTATATATGACATTGTATTGACCTTCTGTTAAGGCTAAATTAAAATCAGAAAATACTCCCATATTTTTTCTAAAATACCTAGTATCATGGTTATGGTCACTAGGACTAGCGCCTATATCTTGTGGTGTTGGTTTATTTATATTGTCGTATAACATTACCCATTCAGACCATGTTACATTATTTCCAACATCATTACTTGTTCTATAATAAATTTTAGTTCCCGGTGATAAACAATACAACTGAATACAATATCTAGCATTATCCCAAGGCAATATAAATAATATACCATCTTGTTGTTCTGGTACATTACTACAAGTAGATTTAACCGCTATAATGTCTCCTGTTGTATAATCATTAAGATTTTCTGTTGTTAACCTTTTAGAGGCGTGGTCTCTTCTATAATACCTATCATCATGGTTATGCTCTCTAAATTTGGTATCTAAAGCGTTTATGCTATCATCAGTTTCCGTTTTAGTTTCTCTTATTTTATCATCTATATCTCCGCTTGAATAAGTTCCTACATCTTGTGGTGAAGGTTTATTCAAAGTAGTATATATCTCTTGCCATTGTGGGTCGGAAGACATTTTACCTATTCTAGTAAATAATCTATTAGTTAAAGATTGAAATATTTGACCAGTAAATGCTTCTCCACCGTCTAAAGAAATTAAGCCACCTTCTTCTTGTACAGGATAGTGGTTTCTCATGGTAGAATTACTTCTATCTTTTTGAACCTTTATAAGAGTACTAAGTATACTATTTAAATCTTCGGTTGTAATATCTCCTCTATCAACTTTAGTGTCACCTAAATTTCGTAGAGTAGTTTGTATAACCTCTAATGTCTGATTTATAGTGTTTATCTTATTTATTAAGTCTCTATCTTGTATTTGCTTTAATGATTTATCTTCTAAACCAACATAAATTTCATTTAAGCCGTCAATACAGATATAAACTTCTCCGTAAGACAAAGTTGAAGGCAACTCTGCCTTCAACCCTGTTCTTATGCTAGTAAACCTCATGTGAGTTCCTCCTAACTATAAGAAAAATTATTTACCACTATGCTTGTGGTTTTTCTAATGGTGTACCTTCTTTAGGTTGTTCCTTTGGTACATTTGTTGGCATTGGTTCTTCGTCCACGTGTTCTGGTGCTGGTGGATTTAATTGAGTAATTAAATTCATGTATTGTTCATCTGTTAATTGACCAACTGCATACATAACATTAATTCTATGCTCTAAGTCCTTCTTATTATAATTTCCGTTTGAGATAAATCTCATTAATAATTGATAAAAGTAATCTTGTGCCATTTATATAACTTCCTTTCTTTATTTATTATCTGGAATAAACATTCCTCTATTTAATTGTACCACATTAGTGGCATAATTGTTATCCAATATACAAGGTAAAATTACATTATCTATCATATCCCATATTCTATTAATTTCTTTACCCTGTTGTTTAGTAATGGAATTATAATTAGTTGGTATACTAAAATCAAAAAATGGGGAAATAATATTTAATGATTGTACATATGTTTTATCCTCATATGTTTTTGTATCTGTTTCCGCTTCTTTAAGTAAATAAGTCTTAGGCTCTGCAAGTTGATAATATACTGTGATTGGATTTGCTTTTAAATATTGTTTAAAACCTTGTATATTAGGTGTTTCTAATTTAGATTTATTTATATGAATAATAAATTTTCCTGAACTAGATACTCTAACACCTTCTATATCTCCGCCAATAATATTTGTAAAATTATCACACAGTAACTTTGAATTTGGTTTATATGCTGTAGTAATTACAAACTCTAATGTGTTATTATTTGTACCATTTAAGCCCCAATCTTCTGTACCATTAAATACTATCTTACCTATTCTTTGTGTATAAACTACTCCTTGTTCTGTTTCTTCTATAGTATCTTGTATAGTATCTAAACCATTAAAACTACAATTTTGTGGAAGTAATATTTCCTTATAATCTTCTTTATGATTTTCAAATTTAGTTACTGTTCCACCTTTTTCAATCTGTAAATCTTTTATTGATACAGTTCCATCTGTTGTCCAGTCCATTCTTATATATGCTACTTGTTTTCCGAGTGTTGATGTTGCTTTAATTTCAGTAAAATTATTTGTATTTGTCGCATAATTTGTGCTACTATATGTTCCATCTTTATATGCAAAAGCTAATCTAAAATTCACTACTGTTCCCGCTTGTACTTTACAAGATATACTGTATTGAGAACCATCTTTAGGGGAAAATATTCCTTTACTATACAAAGAAATATTAGTACTAAATGCGCATATTCCATCTTTTAATTGATAAGGTATTGAATATCTTTTAAGTATTTCTTCTATATTAATAAGATTTTTACCTACACTTTTGTATTTAACTTTTTCTCCTTTATAATAAGGTTCGTATTCTGTTTGTTCTATTCCTTCCTCTAATTGCCAATCGTTTGAATTTTCTTTTCTGCAACAAATTCTAATTTTGCAATCTTTAGTTATAACTAAAGAATTTTCATTTGTCCCCATTACTTGTCTAGTGTCTCTACCTTGATAACTATTATCTAAATTATAAAAATATACATAAGTATATCCATCACCTTCACTTAAACCTTTGTTAAAGAAATAAATACCTTTTTTTAATGTAATCAATTCTGTTGATGAACTCCATTGTGTACTTTCTATTCCTGCTAATTCTCCATTATTGGGATTTACAGTATCATTTTTTGTCTTAGAATTAAATAAGTTTTTACTTTTATCACTAGCACCTTGTATACCATAGAAGTATTCTGGTACTTCTTTATCTGACCAATCTCCTTCTAGTATCATTACTGTACCAATCCAATTTCCACTTATGGCGTCATTGGTAGGCTCTACATGAAGATACTTACCATTTATATCTGATATTGTGGTAACTACTGCTTTCTTATATCCGGTCTCTCCCGGTAAATAACTTATTGGTGACATACTAGGGAAAAAGTCTCCCCAAACATGAACAACTTTAATTCTAGTAGAAGCGGTTACTGTATTAGTCATACAATTTACCATTATTGTGTATTGAGTATTAGGTTTAAATAAACTGGTATCAAATCTAATTTTTCTTTCCCAAGTTCCATTAGCGACTAAGGTAAGTATACCTTGATTATTTGTATTACCTTCCATAACTTCTGTTACTTCTGCTAAATTGTGTAATGTTCTACCTTTTAGTGTCATATTATCAGTTCTTCCATCTAATGAATGGTCACAAGTTATTAAGTCAGAACCTTCATATGACATATTTTGAACGTCTTTTAATTGGTTTTGTAAATTATCTACATCTTCTCTTATCTTAACTAAATTTTGTGAGTTTTCTAAATTAGCCACAAAATCTTTTGCTTTTTGAGTAGCGTCTAATATTTTGGTGTTAGTTGCTTCTGCTTCTTGAGTAGTAGTGTGTAATGTATCATTAGTTTCTGTACTACTATTTATATTAGTTTGTAATTTGGCGTTTTGTTCCCTTGCTTGTGTTATATTACTTTCTAAAGAAGCATTTAATGGTGTTGCGGTTTCTATACTTGCTCCTAAATTCTTTAATACTTCTGGCGCTTTTTCTAGTTTTAGTCTTACACCATTTCTATCAGCAAGGTCTGATATATCTATTGGGTCATCACCACTTGCGTTGTGAGTTGCACCATGAGTATTAGGTCTTTCTACTGATACAACAGTTTGATTATATTTTGCTATAACTTCTGAACCTTTAGGTACAGGGTTATTAAATCTAAAAGTATTACTATTTACTTCTACATAGTCCTCATCATATCCCATTAATTGAAGAACTCCATTAACATAAACATCTAAAGAGTTACTATTAACTCTAAATGCTCCTGTTGTATGGAAAGTTGTTTCTCCCGCTTCGGTTATTTCGTACTTATCAACATATCTTGTATTTTGATAACCTTTATATAAATTTGCTTCTAGTTCAAATTTACCGTTTTTTATTGAACCTAGTAATAAATTAGCGGGGTTTAATTCGCTACGTAAATTGGTATCTTTAACTAAGTCAAATTGTATTTGCATACGTCTACTTGTTTCAATACCTATATTAGTATCTAAAATCTTATTAGGTACTGTTTGTTCTTCTTGCATATTTCCGTTTGCTTTAATATCGTCTCTATAAGTAATTTCTTTAAGCCATACTTGTAAGTATGCTTTTTCTCCTTCACTTATTGCTAGTTCTAATTTAGAAATAGTCAAAGGTGTACCGTCTATAATAGCTTGTTCATTAGTAATAACTAAGTTACCGTCTGAATAAGAATAAGAACCTGTACCTTTTACTCCTTCTCCTATAAAGTTTCTTGTTAATTCTTTTATTCTCTCTGCTGATATTTGTTGCATTTCATTAAGTTCTATTTCTAAAACTGGACAATCTGCTCCTATTCTTACTAACTTAAAATTAGCTTTAGGATTGAAATTACTTACTCTGCTAAAATCACTCATTACTTATTCCTCCCTTACATTTTTATGATACCACATACTATTTTACATTAGTAGTGCTTTGACCTTGTACAAAAGAGATACAACCTTTTGGGTTGTTTTTGTCAGCTATTGTTACTAAAATTTTATCCTCTTTTGGTACTTCTTGTGGGTTAAAACTCATGTATAAATTGGTTAATGGTTTGAATTGAACTACCCCGTCTTTTATTTCTTCATTGAATATAGGGTCTCCCTTTTCTCTTACTTCAACATAAATCTTACAATGAACGGGTAAGAAGTCGGCTAATAGTTTATTAAGTAAATCTATCTGTGTACCATTATCAACAATAATATAAACACCATTACCATTATACTTACCTGTCTTACTATAAATGCAATAAGTAGTAGTATCTATTCCGTTTGTTTTAGGGTTATAAGTTTTTGGTATATTGCCTAGTTCTTTCTCGGAAGTAGGTAAATCACTATATCTTGAATAAGTCCTAAATATTCTGTGTTGTAGTTCTACCATTCTAGTGTCGCCCATAGTAAACTCTCTACTAATAAATTTAACTACTGACTTAGTACCTTTTCTTTTATATAATTCGGCTATATTAGATATAATCTTTCTTTGAGTTTTTTCGTCAACCTCATCAATATAGTTATATCCAAAAAGTTTACCTAAAATGGGTAATACTTCTTTAGGGCATTTATTAACGTCAAATAAATCGTACAGGGCTAACATTTCACTAAATAATGTTTGTATTCCGCCTTTATCTAAACTTTGTAAATAACGTTTTAGTGTTAAATTTATTTCGGGTTTACTATCTTCTATTCTATAAATTTTAGGCAATTTCCTATATAGGAAATCACCAAAATCAATGACTTTGTGTATCATTATTCTTTACCTCCTACTACATTAACTGTAACATTACCTAAAGTAATTATCTCATTAGGTTTTAAGTTAGTATGGTTAGAAAGTTTTATATCTACACCTTTAACTACATCATTTTCTATTAAGTCCATAACTATATCAGAACTTTCGGGTACTTCTTGAAAGTCATATCTACCCGCATAAATTATACTTTTTAAAATATTAGTTACTACTTCTTTAACTTCACTATTTTTATATTTAGAGTAAGTTTTTATATCAGCTACAACATCTATTGGTCTTTCAGTTCCTTTTTCAATATTTACTATAATACCAACAACTTTTTTCTCGTCATAAATATCTATTAATTCTTGTTTTAATACCTCGTCTGAAACAGAACCGTCTGGATAGAAGTAAACATTAACTAGCATTGTACCTCTTACACCTTCTGTTGCATTTGCTCTACTAATACCTAAAATACTTAATGCAATAACTTTAAAGTCTCTTAATGTTACTGCTCCGCTTTTACTACCTAAAAGGGCGGGTGCTTTAACTCTTGCTTCGTCAAGGCTTTCTCTATCTCTACCTTGTATTTTAGCTGGGTATGGGTTGAAGGTTCTTTTTATTACTGCTAATTCACTAGGCATTTTAGTTATAGTTCCAACACCTACATTACCTTCTGTTCCACCACCAACTCTATATGACGCTTGTATACCGTCTACTATTGAATTAGGTATCATACCAGAAACACCATTACCAAATCTAATTTGTGCTTGACCTTCATCATTTATAGTTAGTGTATAATGCTTACTATGTGAGTAACTATCTATAAAATTTTCAACTCTAGTCCATTCTTCAAAGCCTAAACCATTATCAACAATTATGTGTACACTTTCTTCTATAACTGGTGCATAATCTAAAATAAATAGTTGGTTAGGTGAATTATTACTTGTACCTACTATTTCATTTTCTATACTGTAACCTTGAACAACAGGTACTGTATAGATATAATTGCCCTTTTCGTCTTTTTCTAAACCTGTTTTATTAGGAGGTATAACTAAAGCCTCTTGAGTTTCAAAAGTAACAATAGGTTCTAAGTCGTCACCTTCTGTTTTTATTATTGTCTTTTCGGGAATAGTTGTTTCTTCTAGTTGTGGTACTATCTCGAATACTTGGTCAAATTGAGAAGGTGTAGCTTCTCTTAATTTATAACCTAACATTCTACATAGTCTAGCAACACTTTCTCTTTCCTGTGCGGTCTCTAAGAAGTTTTCACTTCCTATTTTTTCATTATAATAACTTAATATATCTAATTGGTAAGCTAATAATTCTAGTATTACTATACCCGCGTCACTCTCACTAAAATCTGAATACTCGGGTAATTTTTGCTTTAACATTTCAATCATATCATTTCTAAAGCCCTCATAGTCTTTAGTGGATAATATGATACCTTTTTTACTATTAGACATTCTTTTCACCTCCTAGTTTTACGTTTGTTGTGTGGCTTTCATTAGCAAAGTCCTTAACAACATAATTTACATTAACATAAACAATATTATGGTCATTGTCAGAATTAATATTAATATCCTTATCTGTTACAATAATTCTTGGTTCAAAAGTTTGTAATGCCTTTAATACTTCATACTTAATAAGTGTTTGGATAGATAAATCGTCCGGTTCAAATAATGCGGTAGAAACATTAGAACCAAAGTTATATTCCATTACGCGCTCACCTACTTTAGTATTAAGTATTTGTTTAATACTTTCGTCTATATGCTGAAAGTCTAAAGCGCTAGTACCCGACATTACAACTCCACCTCTTACTCCTAGTCTAAAAGGAAAGCTTATACCATAATAGCCTTTATTCATTTAATCACCTCTATACATCTGAATTAGGTGTAACTTCACCCGAAACTTTAACGTCTCCCTTTATTATTATACCCTTTTTAGCGTCTACTGTTATACCCATTCCGCCCCATAATTCTAATTTTATAGAACCTTTATTGTCTACTTCTATTTTATGCCCGTTTTTAGTTCTTAGCATAAAAATATCATCAACTCTTTTATAAGTATAAAAAGGTGTATTTTCGGGTGTACTCCAACCACCTACCCATATAGGCTTATCTAAGTCACCTTCTTCAAACTCTATCCATACACCGTCATTTATTCTAGGTAGTTTAAGTATTCCTTCTCCTTCACCTAAAAAGTTAACACATGGTACACACCACGCACTCTTATATTCCCCTAAAAGTTTAGGGCATTTTACTTTTATTCTTCCCCATTTCTCTGGGTCGTCATTATCTACTACAATTGCTCTATATTTACCAAAGTATTTATTTTTCATATAATCACCTCTAAATTGGTTTAGTAGTACTACATTTTACCCATGCGTGTAATTTCTTACTTCCATATCTCTTAAATGTAATAAACCACATCTTATACCAACCATTTTGTTGTTCATAACATTCAAGCCAACCCCCGGGATATACTTCTCCAACTCTTCTGCTTTTTTCAGTTGGTTCGCTTCTAACTTGTTGTGTAGATTTAACAGTCCTTCTTTGTGGTGGGCTTATCTTACGCTTTTTACCATATCCATTTTCTAAAGGCTTTGGTCTGTTAGCATGGGAAGGTACTTTTTCAACAGAAGGTTTAGATACATTTCCCGGCTTTATACTATCTCCAAAACCTGTTCTTTGTACTGATATAGTTTGAACAACACCTTTAGAACCATATTCAGTTGTAACTTTATTAACATAATAAAGACCTGTTAATGCTTTTCCTAAACCTGTTAATTTTACAGTTTGTTTAGCACTAAATGTAGGGTCTGCGGTTACTACTTCTACGTCTCCTTGCAAAGTGCTTATTTCGTCCTCGACAAACTTTTTATCGGACTTATCCTTAGTCTCTGTTGTTTCTCTGTTGTCATCATATTTAGGAATTTTAGGGGGAGGTGGTAAAGGTTTAGTTGCGGGTGGTACTTTATTTATAGGTTTATTAGAAGAACCTGTTTCATTTTGTGGTATATAAGTCCACTTACCATTTGAATAAGTATATGGCATAATAATTCCTCCTTACTTTAATGTCCATTTATTATTTTTATCATCATATACCCAAGATTGTGGCTTTTCTATTTTTTCAGTTGGTATATATGATTGACCACTTTGAGGTCTTGAAACTGTATCGTTAGTTACTGACCTATCTACTCTCTTATCTTTTAAGTTAACATCTGATTTTCCAACTTCTCTACGTTTAGTTTGTTTATTTATACGTGGGTTAAATTGTCCAATTTCTCCATTGTCACATCTATAACCTAAAGACTTAGAAGGTTTACTCAAAGAAGGTCTTTTAACAAAGTAACCTGTTCTGTTTTCAACATAAACAATATATTCTTCGTATTCTTCTCCTGCTAAAGATATTAAAAATTTTATATCTGTGTCATTTTGAGAAACACTATCTTCCACGCTATCTGTTTTATCTACTTTATATTTTAAGCCATAAGCTTTAAATATTTCTTTTGCTATGTCACTTCTTCTCATTTTAGTCCAAGTTCTTTTTCTTTTTACTCTATTCATAATATGAGTATAGTCCATACAATGAATAGTTAACTGTGGTGTACCACTACTAGGTAATGATACATCTATAACTGAAATATATCCGTCAAAAGTAGATACTTTACCTCTATATAAACCATGTATTACTTTTATAGTTGCGTCTTGAACAAAAATAGCGTCTTGTAAAAACTCTAAATCTGGGTCATCAACTACAATAGTAACTAAATCAGAACCGCTATCGGTATCTTCCACTTTTAGACTTTGTATCATTGAATATCTTTTGTCGTCTATTTCACGTCCGTTTATAATTATTTGATAGTAGGCACTTGCCATTATAGACATTTCATCACTTCCTCTAAAGCGGGTATTATTAATTCTGCCCCGTATGGTATATCTATCTCACAACGGTATTTAGGGTTACAATCTAAAATAGCCCACCATAATTGTGTATTACCATAATATTTATAAGCTAGTCCATCTAAACTATCACCTTCTACAAATCTATGAATTACTGCATTTTTCATACCAAAGGTAAATCTTTCTCTGTTTTTAAATAGCAAAGTTCCATTTCTGTCATACATATCTGTTTTAGTAAATCTTGAACCTTCATATATCATACTAATGTACCTCCAATAAAGTTAAACTTACAGTAGCTTCGATAGGGTTTAGACTTTTATCAAATTCCGTAAATTTTCTATTAATACTACTAACTACACACGTAACGGCTTTTTGACCAAAAGCAAATATAATGCTATGTGGTGTATCAAATCGTGATTTAGGTTTTAAACTATCTAACCAATTTATCCAATCTTGCACTTCTCCATTATCACCACGTAAATATAGGTCAAGGGAAATTTGTATTTCCCTTGTTCCTACATATTGATACTTTGGATAACTGCAACATGGACTATGAATGATAACAAAATCAATTTGTTGTTTGTCTGAAAAACTTGTAGGGTTATATAAAAATCTTTTAACTTCGTTAGTTTGAGTATCTTTTAAATAACCTTTAACTCTTGCTCCAACTCCCATATTACATTACCTCCTAAATTTTAAATGGGTTCATAGTTTCTTATTTTCTCCATTTCTAATTTCTTTTTAATCTTTTCAAATAAGCTTTCTGCTAATTTTTCTGCGTCTTGTTCTGTTCCTTTTTCTACTTTTACTATTATAGAACCTTCTTCAAACTTAACTTCTGTCTTAGTGTCATAATGGTTATTATCCTGTTTTGGTGGTTGTTCTGGTTTAGGGTCTGTATCGGGTACAGTAAAGAAGTTAGTTGCATATTGATTAATTATTCCTTTAGGTTCTTTTGGTTTATCATCATTGTTATTATCATTATCGCTTGTATTTAAATCAAATTCTATTGGTTTAGGTTCGTCTTTCTTAGGCTCTAAAGGTTGTACTATTGGTTTTGGTGGCATAGCCATTAGTCGTTGGTTCATAAGTAAGAACTCGTCTAATCTCCTTGTTAATGGAGCATTAACAACTACTTCGTTAGGGTGTAGCATAGCGATACCTTGTGTCTTAACGTAACCTCCTGTACTAAGTCCAACCATTTTCTTAGCACCGGCTTTTACTTTATCAATACCAGCGCTTACTCCCGCTTTCATATTAGACCATGCGTCACTTATACTTTTAGCGGTTTCAGATACCCAAGAAAATTTACTTGCTAACCATTCAAATAATGCTCTTGCACTTTCTTTAATACCACTCCATATACTACTAAAGAAGCCTTTAACACCAGCCCAAGCACTTTTAACTTTTCCTACTGCGCCTTTTATTACTCCTACAATAGCGTTCCATATACCTATTGCATGGCTCTTAACACTATTCCAAACACCACTAAAGAAACCAACTATTGCTCTCCAATTAGAAACAACTTTTTCGTATGCAGATTTAATAAAACCTACGATTGCGTTCCATACTGGAAGTATAACTCCATGATAAACACTATTCCATACACTACTAAAGAATGACGTTACTTTATTCCATATGTTTACTACTTTATCCCAACACATTTTAATATAATTACATATCCAATCCCATACAGGCTTAATTACTGTGTTATAAACTGCGTCCCATATTAATTTGAAAAATGTCACAAGGGCGTTCCATGTAACACATATAAAGTTCCATGCTTCTACGCATTTAGCACATATACTATTCCATGCACCACTTACACATGAAGTAATGGCGTTCCATACTGTACTAACTACTTCAACTATACTATTCCATATAGAAGTTGCGGTATCACATATTCCTTGCCATACAGAACAGAAAAATTCTACTGCTGGACCAAAAACTACTTTTATTCCTTCCCATGCTAGTCTTACTGCTCCTTTAACTAATTCCCACCATATAACTGCTCCGTTATAAATAACTGACCAAGCTATATCAATGATACCACTTATTACTTCAAATAAACCACTAAAGAAATTAATTAAAGGGGATAATGCTTCACATATTCCATTCCATACACTTGAAGCACCTTCACATATACTGTTCCATAAGTCACTAAAGAACTCTCCAACAGAAGAAGCCATTCCACTTACACCCTCACATATGCTATTCCATAAATCGCTAAAGAATTGACCTATTGAATTTCCTATGTCACAGAAAAACTGTTTTATTGCTTCCCAATGCTGAACAATAAGAACTACAATAGTTGTAATTGCTACTGCTATTAAACCAACTAACCAAGCGGGTAATGTTACTACAATACCAAAGAAACCTAGTATAGCGGTTATAATAGTACCTATTGCTCCAAGTACTGTTGGTACTATACTTGTTATAAGTCCTAGTCCTCTAAATACTAAACCGGCAAATCTAAATGCCATTCCTAATGCTCCGCCTAAAATATTCATGGCGGTTGTAATAACGGATATTACTTTAGAAGAAGCCCAAAGTCCTCCTAGTATTGATACAACATATGCAATAGTTCCTCCTAAGTCTTTCCACTTAGTAAAGTCTGCTTTGTTTAGTGCTTTATTAAAATCTTCTACTTTACCGGATAATGGTTGGAAGTATTGTCCTAGTTTATCTATTTGTTTCATCATACCTTTTACTAAGCCTAGCATAAAGTCACTAACATTTTTCCAACCTTCTTTAAAGCCCTCACAAAAAGCTTCAAATTTATGTTTTAAATCTATTACTGTATTTAGTAATGGCATTAAACCTAAAGCGTTCATTTTCTTTAAGTTTTCATCACTTAATGTATTTGTATTCCATGCTTCTGATAATGCTACCCAGAATGTTTTTACTTGTACAATTCTTAGTATAATCTTATCAAAAAGACTACTACTAGAAGCTAAATGATTTATGTGTCCTACAAAATCATTAGCACTCATACCTACTATTTGATTAGCTTCTGAAAATGCGGTTTTTACTCCGTCTGAAAAATAGGTTACTATACTTCTCAATCCCAAGAAGTCTGTTTTCCATGCAAAATATAAGCCAGCGGTTACTAATGCACCTTTAGATACAATACCAAATAAATTTAAGAATTTTCCTCCTAGAGTTCTTAGTATTAACATAAAACCTTCTGCTTTACTTGTCACACCAAGAAAACTCATTCCAAAAGCGCCTATCGTATTAGCAAACATTACAAAACCGGCTATTGCCATACCAACGTTCGCCATTAACTTTAAGACGCCACCTGTTGCTAATAAGAATAGTCCAGCTAGTCCTGTACCTAACCCTAACACTTTAGCCATGAAAGGGTGTTTATCTAAAAAGGCTATAACAACATTTAATACTTTAGTCATTCCTTGTATAAACTTACCTATGATAGGTAGTATAGTTTGTCCTAAAAGTATTTGGAATGTTTGTTTTGAACCTTCCCATAATTTATTAATACCCCAAGCGGTCTTTAGTATTTCATCAGAACCTTGTTTTGCTACACCATTACTATTCTTTATAGCTTCGGTCATTTGATTGACGTCCATTTTACCATCTTTTGTTGTCATTACATATTTTCCAGTTGCTTCGTCATATTTTAACATTGATTTTGAAGCACTATCTACCGCAAATAATAAGTTCTTTGCTTGGTCACCAAAAAGAGTTTGAGAAATAATAGCTTTCTTTTTATCACTCATACCAGCCATTTGTGTAATTAAGCTAGTAAGTATTTCATTTAATGGTCTTAATGCTCCTGTGCTATCCCATATTGTATGAGCGTCTAATCCCATTTGTTTCATAGCGTCAAATTTCATTTGTGCGGTTGTTCTATTTTTTAATTTAGCTTGGTATTCCATTTGTCTTGATAAGGTTACTAACTGTCTACCAAAACCATTAACAGTAGAACCGGCTTGTGCCGCACCTTGTCCTACGTTTCTTAACATACCACCGACTGCTAAAAATTCATGTAGTGGTCTTTTTAATGTTGTAGGCGCTGATTGTAAAGAGTTCATAAAAGCGGAAAAGTCCTCAAAATGGAAGTTAGATACTTTAGTAGCTTGTGATAATTCATTTGCTACTCTGACACTTTCGGAAGCGTCCATATTAAACTTCTTTAGTGTACTAGCCATTAGTGAAGCACCATCACCTAGCTTTATCTTACCACCACTAACTGCAACTAAATCTAGTGTAGCTTTTAATGACTTTAACATATCATTAGTACTTAAACCCGCTGATTTTAACTCGTACATAGCCCTAGTTGCTTCTTGTGGACTAAATGCGGTATCAATACCTGTCTGTACTGCTACTCTTCTTAAACGCTCAAATTCAGCGCCAGTAGTACCTGTTATGAATTTTAATTGTTGCAATTCGCTTTGGAAGGAAGTTGCTTCGTTAGTACAACCTTTTAATGCTCCCATTACGCCTCTTCCCATACTAGACAAAGTATCTCCGACACGATATACACCTTGAGATACCATAGATAAATGTGTCATTTTCTCTGACATTTCATTCATTGAACCAACCATTCCCATAGCGGTTCTTCTGGCATTTTCAAAGGAAGCGGAAGTACGCATTAAACCGGTTGAAGCTTTATCCTCGTAGTTTATATAAATTCCTAAACCGAATAAATCCATTGTGTTTCCTCCTTATTAATATTAGGGGTTACTTTTCCATGTTCTTCTTCATTTCATCTGCCATTAATTTTCTCCATTCTATTAACTTATCTAACCATTCTTTTCTCTCTCTCATACTCATATTATATAATATTTCTGGTGTCCATTTATAATAATAGGCTAAAATTTGCATTTCAATTTTAGCCTGTTCAAAATTTGCATTTCTTATTATTTCATCTGGTAAGAAAGTGCCTATATAAAATTTACAAGATTTAAAGTTCCTTCAAATTCTTCTCCACATTCAGTACATTCAACTTCTGTTACAGTTTTTATACCGAATTGATTATCTTTTAATACGTTATATAAATATTCTCTATCTCTAGTTTTTAGGTCTCTGACATCTTTATCTAAAATGTTTTTCATACCTTCTACACTTTCTATACATCTAGTTAGCATTAAAGTATTTGCTCTACCTATATTCTTTCTAGCGATAGGGTCTAATATTTCTCTATCTAGTCCATTTGGTCTACGTATAATTCCTTTAGTATGTGTATTTCCTTCTTTATCAACAAAACCTCTAGGTAGTTCAAATTCAATCTTATCTACCCCGTTATATTGTTGTATTTCAAATTCGCTAGTTTCCATTATGTTTTTAAGTTTTTGACCACAATAAGGACATTCAAAGTCTGCTTCAACTTCTGTACCTTTTGATATTTCTCTAAGTCTTAGAAGCATAATATCTTGGTCTCCAACATCTAAACTTCTTATAATATCTAACCATTCTGACTTATTAAAATCTTCTCTTTCTAAAGTTCCTATTCTCTTACAACACATAGCCAATAAAGTATTTACTATTTTAGCACCGTTTCTTTTTACGTCTGCTTTTGATATTGCTTCTTCTTCTGCTCCGCCCATTTCTTCTAATTCAAAAGTAGTGTGTAAAGTTCCTTCTTTATCAGTATACCCTTTTAGAAAATCGTAAACATAATCTTGTATAAATTCTTTTTTCTTTGCCATATTGATACCTCCATTAATAAATAAAGTGGGGAAATTCTCCCCACTAAAATTATACTATTAGTCTATAAAATATTCAAATGCTATAACTATTTTTTCAATAGCTGGGTCATCAGAACCAGCTTCATAGTCTGAACCTTCCCAACTTCTTATAAATGCTTCTGCTAAAGTCCAAGTTCTCTTGACTTCGCCAAAGTTATCTAGTTGAGAAATAGTAATAGTTTTACGACAATTAGGGTCTGTTAAAGTCTTTTTGTATAACTCGTAAAGTGTAGGGTCTGCAAATACACCTCTTTCACAAGTAACATCATCAACTTTTTCTTCCCCTATTAACTTATGTTTAGACTTATAACCGCTTTCTTTGTATTCAGAAACGCTTATCTCTCTTTTTAGTCCACTAACTTTACTAAAGCCAATTTCTTCTGGTAAACCCGGAATATTGACTTTAAAGTTTGATTTGCTTAGTGGGTCATTCGCAACAGTTCTTGGCATAGTTAATTACCTCCTAAAAATTATTTACCTACTTTTTGTACCATTCTTATGATAACAAATTCTGCTGGTCTGTTTTTAGCATAACCAATTTCAGCTACTATTTCTCCTCTGTCTATTGAAGCTTGTGGGTTAAGGTCTTTATCACACTTAACATAGTAAGCTTCATTAGGTGTAGCACCAACTAAAACTCCGTTTTCATAAAGAGTTTGTAACATACCCTTTAATGCGGTAGATATTTTTAACCATAACTTAGCGTCATTAGGTTCAAATACCGCCCAACGTGTTCCTTCTAAGCAAGATTGTCTGATAAGTTGGTCTATTCTAATATCAGAAATATATCTAAATTTAGGGTCACCAGAAATAGTTCTTGCTCCCCAAGGAATAATACCTTTATTAGGTCTTGCTACTAAACAGTTAACTCCTATTGGGTTTAACTTGTCTATATCATCATCTGTCATATGCTTTTCAAGGGCTACTGCTCCTTTGATGACACAACCTTCACCTGCTGGTACTTTTTGTACTCCTCTAGCAACATCAGTATTAACCATAAGTCCTAGTATATGACCACTTACTGGACAAAGTTTTAATGCTCCTCTACTTGATAGAGGGTCTACAACTTTAATATTAGGATAGTAAATTGCTCCTACTTCTCCTTGTATGCCGTCTCTATAAGATATTTCTGTTTCAGTATCATTTCCAAATGGACTATCTATAACAGGGAAAATATCTTTTAGTTGGCAATATTCAGCTAAAGCCTTTATAGTAGCGGTAGAAGTTACATGAGGAATTGCCATAGCGGAAATTCTTTCAGTAACCATAGACATATTCTTGATAGCTTTTTGGTAGTCATTATCGTTAACACTAGCGTAAGTTTGTACACCACTTGTTAAGTTAACTGTACCTTCTTTTAATAGTCCTTTTCCTTCAACTCTTATGTTTTCAGAACTATTATTGATAACATCAACATAGTATGAAGGACTATCTTCTCCATTTGAAACTACAAATGTTTCAAGGATATTATCATTTAGTTTAACAGTAACAACAAAACCACTTGTTTTAGGTTGTGATTTTATATCTACTACTAAACCATTTCCCCAATCTCCTTCGTCTATTGCGGTAAATGTTAAGTTTGTTTCGTCATCAAGAGTTAAAGTTCCTGTTGACTTCTTTGCTCCACTATCAACAACTCTTACTATATATAGTCTGTTTCCACCATTTTGGAAGAAACCATATACTGAATAAGCTAAGAAATCTTCTTTGATAAATGGCATTGGCATACCTTTAGCAAACTTTCTTATAAAATCTGACCAACTTGTAACTAAAACAGGCTCGAATGTTTTTCCTCTTACAGATTTACCAATCATAGCACAAGTAGTAGTACCTAGTAATTCTATTGGTTGTTCACCAGTATTTACTTTTTCAAAGTAAGTATCGGGTCTTACATAATTACTCATTTATATTCCTCCTTAATTCATTATTAAGATTGCTCCTAATATTATATTATCAAATATAGTTAGTTATTTAAACCTATATTAGTTGGTTTAGTAACAATATTTGTTTTTCTTTCGTAGTTGTCATCAATGTAACCTTTTATTAAATAACAATAAGTACGTTGGAATTGTCTTTCGTCAGCGTCAAGTATATCACCTTTTCTAAAATTAACATTATAAATATCAATTTTTTGTGGTACACCTTCACTATCGGGTATTATTATTCCATTTCTATATGCCATAAATCTATTCCATTGTATACACATATCTTCTACTTCTAAAAGATAATCGCTCCAAAAATCTACTTGTATATAAATTGAAAAAGGTTTAGCGGGTTTTCTTATAATTGCGGTTCCTTTTTCTTTATCTATATCAGTTAATAATTCTACATTGTTTGGGTATCTAAATTTATCTATTTTTTCATCATAAGCAAACAATGTACAACAAGGTGGTTTTAAAGTAAACTTTTCTTCCGCAAATCTTAATTGAACGGGTATAGGCTTTTTAAAACCATCTTGGTTTATAAAGACATTTTGTTGTATTAACTTTTTTAAAGCTAAATTAATTTGTGGATACCATACATCAGCCATTACTTTATCACCGCCTTTCTTATATCTCCTACTACACCTCTAGTAAACTTATTAATAACTAAAGGCTTCGCTTCATTAAAAGAAGGTCTAATTAAGGGTCTAGGTGGCATATATTTTGTACCATATTCCATGAAATTCATTAACTCGGACATTTTTAAACCACTAGGGTGTCTAGTCCACGGATTGCCACCTATGAATATAGTACTTTTATTAACTTTAGATTTTACACCTCTGACAGTTATATTACTTCTTAATAAACCTGTATCAACATAAATAGTATCACTACCTTTTATTCTAACAGTAATAGGACTTAAAGGCTTCCAACCTAAATCTTGATTATCTATGTGTTTTACTATTATATCTTTTACTAATTCTCCGCTTTCTTTTAACTCTTTTTCAGCGCTTTTATTAATATTCTTTGCTAGGTTTTGTAATGTTATACCAGCTTCTCTCCATGAGCCTGTTAAACCACAATAATTCATTAACTATCACCTCACACTAAAGAAGAACATTCTAAACATATCATTAGTATTTCGCCCTTAAACATACAATAAGGTATTATATTTACTATTGGATATAAAAAGTTATCTAAAGAAACATAGTCCTTTAATGTTATTACATCAGAACCATTTTTACTTGCGAATACTCCTGTATTAGCATTATTAATTGAATATGTTTTTATAGAAGTATTAGGTGTGCTTGTAGTAGTAAATATTTTATCCTTTATTACTGTCATTGAGTGATTATCACCAAAAATTAGTCTAAATTCTTCTTCTTGTATTCCTAGTATTTCTTTTATATAGGGTATTAATTGCGTTGCGGTAAACTTGAAAGTAATTATGGCTTTATGCTCTAAACCTATTGAAGATAATGTTTCTTTTTTAGGTTTAAAATTAACAAAGCCCTTTAGATTAAAAGGTTTAGTAAAAGATTTGTTAGCACATTCACCATATAATTCTTCTAGTTCTGTAATTCCACCGTCATTTAGGTGTGTTAGTCCAAAAGTATAGCCAGTTTCTCTAATAAACTCATCAAATTCCTTTTTAACGTATTTTTTATCATATGGTGTTATTATCAAGAGTAGACACCCCCAATTCACTAAAACCTTGTAAACCATTTTGTTCACATAATACTACTAAAACAGAATATTTAGTATTAGGCTTTAAAGAATTAATTCTGTAATGGTCATAATGAATATCATATAAAGTATCTATTAATTGTGCCTTTTCATTTATTGCATTTTTATTATATTCATCAAACATTTTAGCGTTTCCTTCTAGTATATAAATCATTACTTTTTCAAAGCGCTTTATGTTTTCTGTTTTCCAACTAATTTCAATCTTATCTATATATGCTTTATCTAAAGACACCTTAATGTATGGAGCTTTAGATAGGTCATAATTTCTACGTGAGAAATACCTATCTGATAATAGAACTTCTTTAGCTTCTATTTCAAATGAACCACCGCAACTATTAAAGTTGTATATATCGTTATCAACTAATCTTACTAATTGTATATAGTGGTCAAATCTATCTCCTTTATCTAGTCTTATATCTGGGTTAACTATTTTATATAAAGGAGCGGACTTAGTGGCTAACCTAAGAAATATTTCTTTTTTAGCATATAAAATCAAAGGATAAATTTGTTTAGGGTGTATATCTGATAAACTAGCCGTAGGGTCTATAAACACTAAAGCGTATTCAAGTATTCCTTTTAGTTGTTCATCAGTTGGGTTAAATTCTTCATCATAAACAATAGAAGGGTCTTGCCCTATGACAGACCCCTTTAAAAAATCTATAATAGACTTTTCATTCATAATATCACCTCAATATTAAATTACATAGGTGAAAGTATTCCCGCTTCCATTAGAATATGTTTAACATTCTCTGGTACGTTCTTTTGTACTCCTTTTTTAAGTACATACCACTTACCACCTATAAAACATTTGTGATTTTGATTAGGTACTATTTTTACATTTTTACTAGGAGCATTTACTATTGTTGGTTGTTCTTCCATTATAACTTGTGGCTCATTTACTTTGTCTAAAGCCTTTTGAGTTTCTGGAGAAATAACATTAATTGCTCCGTTAGTAGTAGATATTTCATTATTTGCTTCTGTATTAATTACAATAGTTTCTTCTTTCTTTGCCATTTTATATCTTCCTTTCTTTCTTTAATAAAAAAATTGGGATAGGGTAGTACAACCCTACCCTAATAGAGTAATAGTTATTATGCAGTTTCTATAACTACACCATTTTCGTTGTGTAGTATTCCTGTACCCCAAATTGAGTACCAAGCTAAACCATGTTCTCTGTTAAAGTCGATAGTTCCGTTATCTCTTAATTCTACTGGAAGTCCCCAAGCTATTGCATAGTAGTTGTCTCCGAATAAAACAGATTGATAAACGTTACATTGTAAAGCACCACCTGTTGAACTATCACCTTTCTTTAATGCTTGTTTAAATGCTGGGTCATCTTCTGTACAAGCACCATTACACATTAAAGTAGTTTCGATAAATCTTGTATCGTCTATCTTACCAATTTCTCCTTTGAATACTAAAGTTGGGTCTCCATAGTTAGAAGCATTTACCCAGTTCTTGTCGTCTCTTAGTCCTCTTGATTGGTGTGGGTGTAAGAAACAAATGTAGTTTGTTCCACCATATTTAGGAGCATTGTTAGTTGCTAAAATTTCAACCGCGTCCTTTATAGTTGATACTTTAAAAGTACAATCAGCAGTTATAGATTTTCTATCAGCTACAACTTCCTCTGATTTATTTCTAGCATATACTACGTTAGTTCCACCTAATGCAGTATCTCTTAATTCACAATCAACAACTAAAGCATAGTCCCTTGAAAGTAATTGAGTTGCAGAAGCCATTACATTATCAAATGAACTTTGAAGTAATAATTCTGTTACCGCAATAGCGTTACCATGTTCAGTTACAGTAATTTCTTTCATGCTTGAACTTAAAGCTTGAGTAGTCATTCTTACTCCTTCTTTTAGCTTTCCACCTAGCTTTAAGTTGTTGTATGTCATCATTTTAATTGTTAGTCCCGGTGTTGTTCCTAATTCAGTTTTTTCAGTAGCGAATTGTAAGAACCTCATTAGTGGTAGAGCCTTAAATTCTATCTCTTTAGAATATACAGCCCTAATTGCGTCAGTTAATTGTACTTGACCACTTTGACTTGTATTTGTTGCAGTTGACATTTGGCTTTCTGCATAAGCTTTAAAAAATGAAATTAAGCCTTGTAAAAATTTTTTGTTCATAGTATAAAATCCTCCTTATTCGCCAGATACTATCTTAAACCTAATCTGGCTCTTGCTTCTTTATATTCTGGACTTCTTGGGTCTAAGTCTACTAAGTCCTCTAATTTTATACCAGTTACACCACTAGGCACATTAATATTAGAAGCTGGAATATGTCTCATATTCTTACCTAAAATTCTTTCCTTTAATTTAGAAAATTGTTCTTTAGACTTTTCAAGAGATTTATCTATCTCCTCTTTAGTTTCTCCACTTATTAATTCGGGAATTATTTCGTCCTTAAATTCAGCTATTTTTTGTTGAGCGTATAATTTAACTTCGTACTTATCTTTTATTTCCTTTTCAATAGTACTTCTTAATTCTGGCTCATCAACTACTGAACTTTCTAAATTAGCAAGTTTTGTTTCAGCTTCCTTTAATTTAGCTTTAAGGTCTTTCACTATATCACTTTCTGCTTTATTACCAGAGTTTCTTAAAGATTTATTATCTTCCTCTAAATTAGCGACCTTTATAATTAATTCATTGTTCTTCTTAGTTAATGAAGATACCTTTTCTTTATATTGGTTTAATTGAGGATATAATTTATCTTTTTCCTCTTGTCTTGCGCGTGATATTAAGTCCTCATAGTTTAGCGGGTCTGGTTGGTTATTGTTTGTATTATTTTTAGTGTTTGCCTTGTTTCCCTCGTTAGCTTTTGTTGGCTCACTTGTTGGTTCACCATTTGCATTAGTAGGTTCTGCTTGTCCTTGTCCTTCCTCTGCATAAATGCTAAAAGGTTTAAATAGTAAATTAGTTATTTTTGTGATTAAATCGTATTTGTTCTTTATCATATTGTACCTCCTAAAAATTATATTCTATTTACATAACTATATTACCATATACAATTTTTTATAACAACGTGTTATGGTTGTATTTTGTGCTTTTAGTATATAAAAGTTATTTTTTATTTACTCCTTTGACCTCTTTTCGTACTATTTCTTTATTATTATTGCCATTATTCATACCACTATTTAGTTTTTTATTCATACCGTCACTATTTTTGAACTTAGCTTCATTGTCTCCGCTAGTTTTTGGTTTAGTGGTAGTATCTTGTGAGTTATTTTGGTTTCCTCCACCTTCTAAATTTTGAGTAACAGGGTTTGCTATTACTGTTAACTTATAATTTAATTCAGCGTCATCAATTTTTTCCTCTTGTATTTCTTCTAAAACGTCATTTATATTTTCTACGCCTAACTCTCTCATAGCACCTTTTTTAGATTGAATACCTAATCTCATTTTAGTTTCTATTTCTTGTAATTGTAATACTGTATCTTTTGGTAAGTTATCCTTAATAACTACCTCTGTATCATAAAATTCTTTTGGTGTTATACCATTAGGAATTTTTATTAGTTTATGATGTATACCCATAAGAAGTATTATTTTATTAGTTAGTTGTAAACCAAAAGTAGTTTCTGATTTCTTTATTTTATTTCTATCTATAAGTGGCATATTCATAAATTGTAAGGCAACACCACTTGTATTACTTATAGCTTGTTCACCACCTAAAGCGCCTTTTGGTACTCCACCTATATCGTGCATAGCTTGTTTAATATCTTCTATATAGCTTGTACTTGCTCCTAAATCAGAATTTAATTCTAAGTTTTCTACTTTAGCGTCTTTTGGTAGTCCTCCCCAAACTTTGTTTGCTCCTCTTTCTAGGTCATTAATCTTAGCACCAAATACTACTGTTATAGGGGCAGAGTGATAATCTATTATTTCTGATACATCAGACTTTTTAAAGTTTAGTTCGGTATTTAGTGGTATTAAATCGTCTAAATCTCCCGCTCCGTCACTTCTACCAGCTATTGGATAATTCTTTATTTGAACAAAAGGAAGTATTCCATAAGGGTTCTTTTGTTGTTGTATTATCTTATCATCTTCCATGACTATTATTTCGTCTTTAGTCCATATTTGTTTATATATTATTTTTCTAACACTAGGCTTTTTAAATAATAAACTGTTTTCCACTTTTTCTATTGGGTACATAATACTTACTTTAACCAATTTTGATTTATCATAAGTATCATAAGTAGGAAAAATAATACTTGTTGGTATTACCATTACACATAATTTTCCGTATGGATATTCTTCAAAAGGGTCGTCTAATTCGTCCTTTGAAAAATATTTTATTTGTAACCAACCATCACCAGTTATTGATTTAGATTGACCTAACTCGATACACAAAGCGTCTTTTCTACTATTCTTCCATACTTCATTTAGAAAATCTAAATTAGTTTGTTGGTCTTTACCGAATTTTGCTAAAGTATCTTTATCTACATTTATAGTAAAATTATTTCCTAACTCGAATGAAACAAACTTATTTACAAAAGGTCTACAATAGTTTTCTGTCATTTGCGGTTTATCTGTTTGAGGTATTCCTTCCCAATGGTAACCTTCATAGAAATTCCACGCTATTTTTATTTTATTTAGTTTGTCTATTTGTACAGGCGTTAATTCTCCCTTAAATTCTAACATTGACATATTACATATATTATTAACATTATCACTATTGTAACTAACCTTATTTTTAAATTCTGGCATATCTACCATAATTAATTACCTCCTTCTTGCAGTAAAATTATTTCTCTTTTTATAGTAACTTTTGTATATCACACTTTGCTTAAAAAATGGGTTTTCGTCTTTACATTCAACAACAAAACTTTGTCCTTTTTCTGTTGCTCCATATACGGCTAAAGCCCAACTATCTGGGTAGTCATCATGTGCGCCTTTTATTGGTGGGTGTGATACTACTAAATATGAACCTCTATAATCTTTTTGTAAGTCCGCTAATTGTTTTAAGAATTTTGAGTACTCTTTAGTTTCCTGTACTTCTTTACTAGCTGGATATTTTGCTCTACCCGATTTTATTTCGGTATCTAAATTTTTATATAGTTCAGACTTAGTTTTAGAACCAAAAACAAAAGGTATTACTTCATAAGGTAAATTTGCCCTTAATCTATGTGCTATTGAACTTTCTTTAGTTGCGTCTACTACTAATTTTCCCATTCTAAAGTGGCTTAAATAATCAATGATTAAATGATATTGTTCTTCATAGTCTGTACCTTGTATTTCTAACCAATCTTTTATAATTGTATTATAAGCGTTATATTGAGTTAATTCTCCCGTTTCTTCGTCATATTTTTCTTCTTGTATAACGGGGTTATCCCAATCTACTTGTACTATTGTAACAACTGTGCTATCGTCCACACTTGCTAAGTCTATTCCTCCTACGTGTTCGTGTACAAAGTCGGACATTATACGTTGTGCTACGGGGTCTGAATTATTCTTTTCAAACTTATCAATATCAATAAACATACCTCTTTCAAGTATCCACTTTAGATTGTATGCCATTTGGAACTCGTCTGAATTTTCCCCTAGTCTGTATTTTTCTTTTTCAACGTATTTAGCATACTTATCATTGTATTTCATTACTACTTTATAGTTATACTCAAAATGGTTCTTTAACTTTATTTCTCCATCTTCGTATCTTTGTTTATTTCTTTGAATAGCGTCATAGAAATCTCCTTTAAAAGTAGTTGCAGTACCTATTTTAGCAATAGTAGAGTTGTAAGCGGCGCCCATAGGGTGTATTGATTTTTTAATCTTATAATCTGATATATCTTGACATTCTTCACAAATAATAAATTTAAAACTTTCTCCTTCTATTTGTGAACCTTCGGAAGCTGAAATACAAGTTGCAAATGAACCATTAGTTAAGGCTACGGTTTGACCATTAGAGGTACTAAAACCATAATTAAATTCTGGGTCATTTAGTATAACTTGTGCTTGTTTACAAGTTAATCTAGTTTTCATTCTACCATAAGTAATTTGTGCTTGTCTTAATGTAGGAGCGAATATACCTACCCATAAACCGTCTGCAAATCTGTTAATTCTTACATCATTTGCAAACATAGGCATTTGTGCCAATCTAGGTAATATAATCATCATACCTCCAACAGTTGTAGCAACTGTTTCTGATTTACCGGATTGTCTACTAAATAAAGCTGTTATTTCTTCTCCGTCATTATCTATAACTGACCTAATAAGTCTCTTAGAAAATTGTTCTTGATAAGGGTGGAATTTAACTCCAGAATAAACCTCACAGAAATCAAAGACAATGTTAACTAATTCTTTATCTGATATTTTACCAGCATTTACTTTTAACAAGCGTTCTTTTATATTATTTATTTTTTCTTTTAATACTTTTTTAGGCATAAAAAAGCGTTTTTTTGGACGGGTTTTATTCTTTATATAAGAACGCCTTAATGCTTTACTAAAATCTATCAGCGTATTAAAACTCTTTTTATTTTTTAACAATGTAACTATCTCCTTTCTTTAAAAATAAAAAAGGGTAGAAGTCTTTATCTTCTACCCTTAATTATATATTATTCTGTTGTTTTATCCAATTACTTATTAGCTTTGTCAATTAATTGTTTGGCTATATTATTTATATCTTCGCTCCAATGCCAATCAGTATTTCCATTATCTTTTAAACAATAGTCAGTATTAACGGCTTCTAAAGATTTACCATGAAAATTCTTTTGACCACTTTTAACATAGTTTTCGGCTAAAAGTTTGGCGGTTGCTATAACATTATCTTCTTTACTATCAAAAGTTTTTCCACCGCCACGATTATATATTGCAAAACCACTTAAATTATTATTATAATTAATTTTAGTTCCCCAACCGCTTTCATGTGCTAATATACCCGCTAGTACAAAAGCATTAATTTTATATAATTTCTCGGCTTTATATAAAGAGGGTGCTAAGTCCTCTAACTTAGTACCCTTTAATGCTTTTTTAAGTTGGAAAGCGGTTGTGTTACTACCTTCTGTTATATCAGCGCTATTATAACTAACCTTTCTATTCATGTTTTGTATCATTTTTTCTAGTTGGCTATTTTCTTTCTTTAGTTGGTCTAGTTGCTTTTCTTTTACTTCTAGCTTATCTTGAAGTGCTTCTTCTGTAACCATTAGGTCTCCTATTTGTTTTTGCTGACCGTCAATTAATTGTTGCATTTTGGATATTTTGTTTTTAGTTGTTTTGTCTACTACGTACACTCCTAAACAAGCTACTAAACAAGTAATAGTCATAAATACTATTAAAAATTTAGTCTGCTTAGATATTTTCAACATCATCACCTCTATTTATTTTATTTATCTATATGAGAAGCCCATGTACAATCTTCTGGGTCTTTATCATATCTAAATCTTAAAAATCTAGGGTGTCTTAACTTTCCTGTCTTTTTGAATATTTCATTACATAATACTTCTATACAATTAAATAAGTATTTGTTTTTATGCTTAGTAATTTCTTCTCTTATATGGTCATCAAAACCACCACATTTACCTACAACTAAATACTTATCATCACTTGTATGTGCTTTATGAATAAACGCTTTAGTCTTATTAACTTTCTCCCAATTTTTTATTTCTTCGTCTGTTATCTTTACACCAAAAAGTATAGTTCCAATTTCATTCAACGCATAATACTTAGTACAAGGGGCTAAGCCTCTTGCTTTAGCTTCTTTCATAGTCATATCTTTTAATACAATTTGACTATCATTTTTAATATTATACCAATAGTGCCATATAGCATTAGAACTTGTAGCTTCTTTTCCGGCATAATCTTTAGTAGGTGGTAAAAAGTCTAAAACTACTACATCTTTAGTTAAGAACTTTTTATACTTAGTATATTCCCTTCCTCTTTTTTGATAATATCTGCCGTTTTTAGGCTTTAACATTATACCTTCTCCACCAGTTGCTATTATATACTCATAATAGGCTTGTTTACTTACATTATAATAAAATGCCATATCTTCTTTTTCAAAGTCTTTATCTTTTAAAAGAGGTTGTAACTCTTTATATAAAGTTGGGTACACGACCTTGTATTTTTCATCATCAAGCATTTTATATATAATTGGTTGAGTGTCTATTTCTATTTTATCATCGAACCACTCTATCTCGTCAAGGTAAGGGCATTTTACTTCTTGTAGGTATTTATGCAAAAACACCTTTCTAATATATAGTGGTAAATTTCCTAAATACTTGCCTTTATAATATATAATATCAAATACATTTAAATGTACTAAGCCTAAATCTAGTTGTCTTGTTATAGCTTCTAACCAATCGCAATTAAGTACAGATGATACCTCTTTAAATGTTTGATTAGGTATAGCACATTCCCCGTCTAAAACTGTTATTTCTTTATTAGGAAATTCAAAGTCTCTTAAATGGGGTATACTATCGGTATTTTCTGAATAATATTCCGTTTTCTTTGATACTCTTCTACTAAATAATCTTCCCCATTGGTTATTACAATAAAATAGACCTCTTACACCGTCTAACTTCTTTTCTGCTATAAAATCATTACTATGTAACATATTATCTAGCATTTCTTCGTTTAAATATTCTTTAGCCGTCATTGGCTCAATAGGAAACACTCCACTTTTAACATATTCTTCTCTACCATATAAATCATTAAATTTAGGTAGTATTATCTCTCCTGTTTCTCTATCTACTACACAATCAACTTTTCCTTTTGAATTGTATCTTAATAAGTATTTTGTTTGCATTTTTAGACCTCCTCTTTCTATAACTTTTACACTATAATTCTATATAAAAAAACTAGAAGCGTCAAACACTTCTAGCCTTCCTAAACTTTGTTATAGGTAAATATAGTTGTAATCTATGCTGGTTGAAATTTAAACATTTAGCACCATTTTTAAAGTCTTTATTGAGTATTGAATAGGTATACCCGTGCTTTTCTTCAACAACTAAAAGCGTCTCATTAGGTAACATATTTATTAGTTCTTTATCAAAAGCCCACGCATTATATTTGTGAAGTAGGTGTCTGTTTTTATCTCTTTTAGTAACAAACACCTTAGCTTCATCATCATATACTCCTATTACTTTTTTAACTCCGTCTTTTTCTGTTACACGAATTGATACTTTATTCATTTATTAAACTATTTAAATATCCTATTAACTTTTCGTCTAATTGTAATTGTAAGTCTAAAATAGTACTATTATTGTTTATTTCAAAATCAGTTTCTTCTCCGTCTAATTGGGTTTCACTTCTGAATACCTCTGAACTACAATTAAATAACTCTTCGGGTTTCATTAGTTTATTAACTGTAACAGTATGAACAACAATTTCACCTAAAAAGTCACTTTGTACATTACTAAAGAACTCTTTAGTTTGTGAATATCTCCAATCGGGTATAACTACTACTTCTAACTCTGCATTTTGCCTTTTAGCTTCTATAATTGTTTCAAGGGTTCTCTTTTCCCAGAAATAGTTGTCATAGTTATATCCTGTATTGGTTATATCAACTAATAATTGTCTACCTTTTTCGTCTTTTTCTCCATTCCAATCAAACATATCATATGCTTCTTCTTTAACCGCTTTTGCATTTGGTATTAAAATAGCTTTGTTTGGTAGCTTTTCTACTATATAGTCAGCTACTGTATTTTTACCTACTCTTTTTCTTCCTTTTATTAATACTATGTGCATATTTTTATACCTCTTACTCGTCTATTTTTTCAAATACATTATCAAAGTCAGAAGATTTAACCATATAAAACTCTTGATTTTGGTTACAAGCTATATAGTCATTAGGTTCTACTGTTAACACATCATATGGTGTCGCTAAAGTTAATTCTCCCTCATTTACTCCTTCTCTTAAAATACCTTCTTGAAAAGCATTTTGTACCCAATCTTCTTGTAAACTATTCTTTTCATTTTTAGCAACTAATACCTCTTCTTCTGTAAATTTGTTTAAATATTTCATAATCAAATTCCTCCTTAAATTTCATCAATGCTTAAATCTTCTAAGCCATATTCTTGAACATTACCTCTATTAGAATTTTCAACTAAGTGCCATTCTACACCTTGTATATTAATATCTTTACGCTCTTTACCATTTTCATCATCAAATGAAATAGATAAATAATCTATATCCATTATTTTCTGTTTGGCTTCTTCTAGGCTTTCAGCTTCTAAATCAAAATCTATTCTGGCTATTAACGTTACTGCTCCACAATATTCTTTTGTCATTGAAATTACCTCACTTTTTAATTTATTTATTATCTGTTGAACCAAACCCACCTTCTCTTATTTGAGTGGCATTATCAAATTCTGTAACATAGTAATCTAAAATTATTCCCTGTACTACTCTATCTCCTTTATGAAGGGTAATAGTATTTTGTTCTTTTAAATCTCTTATTTGTGGTACTAAAAAATTAGCGTCATTAGGAAGTCCTATTTGTATGTTTCCTGTGAACTCAAAAGAAGGTAACATATTTTTAAGGCATAAACCTATATTTCCTTCATTATATGCATTGTTGTAGTAATCTGCGTCAATTATTCCGTTAGTATTTGCTAACATTAATCCTTTTTTAACTCCTAAAGAACTTCTTACTACTAGATATAAAAACTTACCTTGTGGTAATTCTACTTTTACATCTGTAAAGAAAAATACTTGTTTTTGTGGTTCTATTACCACATCTTCTGTACATACAAAGTCATAACCACATGAACTTTTAGTGGCTCTTAAAGGTAGTACTACCTCTCCTTCATGTTTTCTGTTTTGTTCTGATACTGCTTCAAATTTCATTGTCTTATTCCTCCTTTTAATTTTATTACTTGTTGGTTAGCAGAACCTTTCCACATTAGGTCGTCACTTTTAAGAGACTTATAGAATTGTCCATCTACTAAAACATCAATATATTTCATTATTTCAAGGTCTTTAACATCTTCATAATTAAAGCCTGTCCATAACCATATTGTTCTATTTGGAAATTCTTTTTTATATCTCTTACATACTTTTAGCACTTCTTTATAATTGTAATTTGCTAGTGGTTCACCACCTAGTATGGATAATTCTTTTTCTATTTTCGCATTTTTAAATAAATTTATCAAGTAATCTAAAGTTTCCTCTGTAAAGGGCTTTCCAGTAGTAGGCTCCCATATTTTAGAGTTATGGCAACCTTCACAACGGAAGGGGCAACCAGTTACCCATAAACTTATTCTTGTTCCTTCACCATTAACTAAATCTGACGTTTTTATATCAGCATAATTCATTTTACTACCTCCTAAAAGGATAAAAAATTAAATATTAAAATGGTCTACCCTATTTTTTATCTCTTTATCTTTTCCTTTGTTCATTCTTGTTTCTCCTTGAATGATATTATAGCCTAAATAACCACAAGTTCTTATGATAGAAATTACATTATCACTACCACAGTTTGAACATATGCCATTTTTAAATTCACTACGCGTACCACAATCTAAACAAGTATCTAGTTGTAAATTTAGACCATAGTATAAACCTAGTTTCATAGCATGATTAATATGTTGTCTTACTGCCTTTTTATTTTTAGTATGTGGAAATTCGTTATATACTATTCTTCCACCTGTTGCTATATGAAACATAGGGGCTTCTTGTTCCTGTTTAGTTATAGCGTCTATTGGTACTCTAACATCAACGTGAAAACTATTAGTATAATAGTCTTTATCAGTTACACCTTCTATGACACCGTATTTCTTTCTATCTAACATAGCAAATCTATAACACAAACTTTCTGCTGGTGTAGAATATAAGGCTATTAAAAGTCCTGTTTCTTTCTTTGCCTTTTCTATTTTTTGTTGTATATGAGTTAGTATTTCTATTGCTAAAGAGTTATTAGTATCTATTCCTTCACCTTTAAAGTATCTTGTTACTTCGTCTAGTCCTATATAACCAATAGACCAAGTAAATGTATCTATTGCACGTTTTATTGGCTCATCATATTTTAATTTGATATGGCAACCACCTTCACAAAAGAATAAAGGATTGGAACAAGCCTTAACACTCTTTAGTTTATTATATTTGTATAAGTGTTTTTTTATTGCTAAATCAAAATAATAATCTAATTCCTCATAGAATTTATTAATATCGTGGTTACTTTCTATTGCATATCTAGGTAAATTTAATGATATAGCACCACAATTCGCTCTACCTATAAATACAGGTTCGTCATTTTCATCAGCAGGGTACATACCACCTCTTTTATACCAAGGAGATAAGAAAGATCGGAAGAGCACACGTCTGAACT
>ERZ1463037.7-NODE-7-length-42404-cov-12.987178_pt1 | contig 42404 bp, 41 predicted proteins | sample MGYA00564484_ERZ1463037 | MGnify/ENA primary metagenome ERZ1463037 (study PRJEB39244, sample SAMEA3635151) | Helicobacter pylori | study: EMG produced TPA metagenomics assembly of PRJEB11511 data set (Assembly of a 5300-year-old Helicobacter pylori... | reverse complement strand
CCTTGCAATAGCAGGGTTTTAAATAAATAAAACAAAGATAGTGTTAACACTATCAAAATAAATAGGAGTGTGAAAAAATGAGTAATTATAAACTTATTAATAAAGAAGAAACACTATATCTTGATGATACTATTAACTTTCTAAAAAAAGAACTTAAGAAAGATGAACATATTATAACCTTTAGAAAAAAAGACCTTATTACTTCAAGAAAAGATATGTGGCAAGAATCTGCTCATTCTTCAAATGATTTTGATAAAATTCCAGAAATGCTTCAACATCTTTCAGAAGTTGATAGTCAAAATCATAGCTACGAAAAAACACTTAACCGTATAAAAAAATATACAAAGATTTTAGACTCACCTTATTTTGGAAGATTCGATTTTAAAGAAGATGGTTATGATGATTTTGATAAAATTTATATTGGTCTTTATAACTTAATAGATAAAGATACAAGTTCGATTTTAATATACGATTGGCGTTCACCAATTTCAAGCATGTTTTATCAATATGAAATCGGCAAAGGATCATACACCGCACCCTTCTCAATAATTTCAGGCGATATTCTTATGAAGAGACAATATAAAATCAAGAATTCCAAACTTCAATATTGTTTTGATAGTAGTGTAACAATTAATGATGAAATACTTCAAGAAGTCCTTAGCCATAATTCTTCCTCAACAATGAAAAACATAGTTGAAACTATCCAAAAACAGCAGGATATAATCATTCGTGATACTGAAAATGAACTTTTAATTGTGCAAGGCGTAGCTGGAAGTGGTAAAACTTCTATAGCACTACATAGAATTGCATATTTACTTTATGTTGGTATTGGATCAAAATTGCATTCAAACAACATTGTTATAATTTCACCAAGTTCTGTCTTTAGTAAATATATTTCAGGGGTTTTGCCAGAGTTAGGTGAGGATAATGTAGAAGAAACTACTTTTGACAATATTATAGTTGATTTCTTAGATAATAGATTTATATTTGAAAATAGAAAAGAACAACTTGAATCCTTAATTCTTAATAATGACCAATACCTTAATATAAAAATGGAAAACACTAAATTTAAAGGTTCAAAAACATTTGTTATAATTCTAGATAGATTAATCCATTATTATGAACATAATTTGATTAATTTTGAAGACTTATATTATGATGGTAAAATTATTGAAACAAAGCAGCAACTAAATAATCTTTTTCTAAATGGTAAAATGGATATGCCAATATCAAAAAGACTTAAAAGGATTGAAAGTATGGTGCTTAATAAAATTCACCCTTTAAGAAAAGTAAGACTTGAAAAATTTCAAAAGATTGTTCTAAATGCTAGTAACCACCAACTTGAGATAAAATCTTTTAGCAGATTGATGGCAATTAAAGAATCTAAAGTATTAATGAGCCATATTCACAAGTATTCACAGGTTGATCATGCAAATTTATATGGATTGCTTTTCAATAAAACCGGACTTTTTCTAAAACTTTCCAAAGGGTTAGAACTGCCAAAAAACATTAAACAAATGATATTGAGCACAACAAAAAGTCTCCATAAAGGGATTATTAATTATGAGGATTGTGCCCCCCTTTTGTATATTAAACTTAAGCTTAATGGTAATCATGAGTTTTCAGATATACAGCAGGTTGTCATTGATGAAGCTCAAGATTATTATTCACTTCAATATGAAGTTTTTAATCTTTTATTTGCTAAAGCTAAGTTTACAATATTAGGTGACTTTAACCAAACTCTTGAAAAACATGGTAATAAACTTATTTATGATGATATAGAAAAAATTCTTCACAAGAAAAAAAGTCTTAAACTTTCTATGAATAAAAGCTTTAGATCATCAATTGAAATTAATTCATTTACTCAGAAGATATTAAATAGCAAAGAAGTTTTTGTTTCCTTTGATAGACATGAAGAAAATCCACAAATTGTATACAAAGATAATGAGATGTCGATTTATGAAGCTATTATACTGGATATTCACAAATACGTAAGTCTTGGGTATGAGTCTATTGCAGTTATTTGTAAAACGCAAAAAGAAGCCCTAATAATTGAAAAAGAATTAATTAATTTAGATAAAATTAAATTATTAAATATAGATGACACTGAAATTATAAAGGGTACCGTAATTATTCCATCTTATATATCAAAAGGGCTAGAATTTGATGTAGTACTTGTTTTCAATGTTTCAAAGGATAATTATAATAGTGAATTCGATAGAAATCTCTTATATGTTGCTTGCACAAGGGCACTACATCGACTTGTTATTTATTATACTGGAGAAAGGAGCGAATTTTTAAATTTTAATAAAATATAAAAAAAGATAGATAAAGGCTATTTAAAGTCTTTATCTATCTACTATTATATTAGATATATTTGTTGTTGGTATTGAATTTCCGTTTCCATCTGATTTTGCCATTGTTAAATTCGTCATCACATCATCTCTAAATTGATCTGGTACCTTCTGAATTGTTCTTAAACCTGCTTTTACAAGCCTGCTATACATATCAACCATTTTTATTCTTCCTTTCACTATTAAAAATTTTCCATTATCTAATATTATTAACATATTTTTTTAATTTATACATTTTTCATAATTCTTTAATTACTTTTTTTTCAGTCTATTGTAAAAAACACCAATATACAATTAATGCATATATTAATATTAATAGTTAAAACAAAGATATGTGTACTCTATTAGATATTCCTCAAATTCACTAAATTAATCATAACTAAATAAAGGTTTATGAATGACTAATGATATATTTGGTAATAATTGTATAATAAAAGTTATTAAAATATAGGAGGGGCAAATGTTTAATAAAAGTAATAATGAAAGTACTAACAAGATTTCTAAAACAATATATGACCCTGAATGTGGCATATCTGTACGTTGCAAAACAATTCTAAATACAGGTTTAATAACAAATTATTTTATAAATATAGAAGGTTATAATGGTACCCTCACTGTATTATTAGATAAAGATGGAAACTGTATATTATCACAAATAAAGTTATAATAATAAAGTTATTGATTACTCTAACATAGTATAAGTTTTAATAGACATTATATAAAAAGCATCTATAGGGAAACACTAATTAAATCGTGTTTTCCTATAGATGCTTTTTAATTAAATACCTTTTAACAATTATGAAGCACTACCACATATTTGCTCCTACTAAAGAATCCTATACATACTTTTTCATGTGTTTTAATGCATTTTTTTCGAGTCTTGACACTTGTGCTTGAGAAATGCCTATTTCGTCAGCTACTTCCATTTGAGTTTTCCCATCGAAAAATCTTAAATTTAATATTAACTTTTCTCTATCTTTTAATTTATTCATTCCATCTTTAATTGATATGTTTTCAAGCCAACTATCATCTAAATTTTTAGTATCTTTTATTTGATCCATTACATAAATTTCATCCCCACCATCATGGTATATAGGTTGAAACAAAGATACTGGATCTTGTATAGCGTCTAGAGCAAATACTACATCCTCCCTTGGTAATTCTAGCTCCTTCGCAATTTGTTCTACAGTTGGCTCCTTATTGTTCTCATTTACCAATCTGTCCCTAACCTGCAATGCTCTGTATGCAATATCTCTGAGTGATCTACTAACTCTTATAGAGTTGTTATCTCGTAAGTATCTTCTTATTTCTCCTATAATCATAGGAACTGCATATGTTGAAAATCTCACATTTAGACTTAAATTAAAATTATCAATAGATTTCATTAAACCAATACAGCCAACTTGAAATAGATCGTCTACATTTTCTCCTCGATTATTAAAACGTTTTATTACACTTAAAACCAATCTTAAATTGCCTTCAATAAATACATCTCTACATCCAGGCTCACCACTTTGTATCCTATACAATAACTCTTTCATTTCTTTTTCTTTTAATTTCGGTAATTTTGAAGTATTTACCCCACATATCTCTACTTTATTAAATATCATAAGGTCATCATTCCCTTCAATGTAATTGCTTTTAAATTATGTCCTTAAAATTTATTTGTTATACTAAAGACAACCCTACAATATTTTGTTAATTTTTTCCTTAATCATTTTATTTTTTAATAAATTTCCTATATAAATAAAAAAAGCACTTATGAATACCATATGAGTAATAATACTATAACTATTACAATAGAATTAAACGGAACAAAACAAAATGTAGATAGCTCCTAAATATAGATTAGAAAGGTGGCAAATATTTTGAAGGTTATAGTAATTGGTGGTGGCTGGGCTGGTTGCACCGCAGCAATAACAGCAAAAAAAACAGGTGCAGAAGTTGCATTATATGAAAAAACAGATATGCTTTTAGGCCTTGGTAATGTTGGTGGTATAATGAGAAATAATGGACGATATACGGCAGCTGAAGAATTAATAGCATTAGGTACAGGAGATTTTATACATGTGACTGACGAAAATACCAAACATAAAAACATTGATTTCCCGGGTCATAAAAATGCTTGGCTTTATGATGTAAATAAGATTGAGCCAGCAGTTGGAAGATATTTAAAAGCTATGGATATAGAAGTAAACATGATAACAAGAGTCGTTGATATTAAAAAGGAAGGCAATACGATAAAGGGAATATATTTATCTGATAAGACTTACATTGAAGGCGATGCATTTATAGAAACTACGGGTTCAGCTGGACCAATGAATAACTGCTTAAAATACGGAAATGGATGTGCAATGTGTGTTTTAAGATGTCCAGCATTTGGTGGAAGAGTAAGCATAAGTAGTAAGGCAGGTATTAAAGACTTAAAAGGTGAACGAGAAGAAGAGGGTGTATATGGAGCCTTTAGTGGTTCTGGTAAACTAGCTAAAGGTTCTTTAGCTAGTGATTTAGTAAAAGAACTAGAAGAAACTGGTGTGCTTATTGTAAAAGTCCCAGAAGAAGATGTAAATTTAGATAAACTTAAAATAAAAGTTTGTCAGCAATATGCTTTAAAAGAGTTCGCTGAAAATTTAATTCTTATTGATACCGGCGACATAAAACTTATGACCCCCTACTATCCATTGGAAAAATTAAGAAGGATCAAAGGATTTGAGAATGCAAAATACGTAGACCCATATGCAGGTGGAATAGGAAACTCCATCAGATATGTATCTATAGCTCCAAGAGAAGACAGCATGAAGGTTAATGACTTAGATAACTTATTCTGTGCTGGAGAGAAGGCAGGTCTATTTATAGGTCATACTGAAGCAATGGGAACTGGTGCACTAGCAGGATATAATGCCGTAAAAAACTACTTAGGAATGCCTCTTTTAATATTACCAAGGACCTTAGCCGTTGGAGACATAATAGCTTACGCAAATGAAAAAATGCAAACTAGTGAAGGAAGAAAAAACAGATATACTTTTGCAGGTGCAGAGTATTTTAAAAGAATGAAGGAACTTGGGCTTTATACTATTGATAAAGAAGAAATTAAAGCAAAAGTAGAAAGTTTAAGTTTAACCAATATATTTAACAAAAAACTTATATAGATAAAAATCAAAAGATCAGACTCGAAAGTCTGATCTTTTTTATAGCGTGTTATTTTATGAGTGATCATCTTTTTAGTTTTTTATCTTCCTCTACTGCCTCTTTCATTTTCATAGCTACCCATGAAGAAATTTTCATACCTTTCCTTTTAGCATACTTGCAAAAGTCCTCATATATTATTGGATCAATCGTTATATTTTGTCTATGAGCAACCATTAACAATTAGGCTCACATGGATATATATAGTTGGCTGCTGTACGAACTTCGATTTCATCAGGTCTACTTCTATCATCATCTGGAAGTACAAACACTAATTTACGTACAATTGAACCACATTCATCTTTACATTCATTCTCTCTACATACCACTGTAATAAATCCTCTAAATGCAAGTATTCTGTGGCAATTGTCATATATTATAACTGCAACGGCTACTTTTTTATCAAAGCATACATTGTTTATTCTTACTCTTACGGTTAATAATCTAGCACCATGTTTCTCCATATCTACTGGATCTGCATTAATGACACTACATAATTCACATGAACCTTTATCACACTTACTACATTTTTCAATTTTGCCCATTTAATAAAACTCCTTTATATATAAATTTTAGATAAGACAATACTTATTAATACTGATTTTGTCATCAAATTTTCTATAGCTACATATATCACTACAATATATTTTCAACATAAAACTTATACGTTGATATATGTTCTACTAAATCAGATTAATGTTTTAAATTGCCTTTGTTTAAATTTAAAAGTTTAATTAATGGACTTGCATAGGATATAAATAATGTATATTCTACACTACTAATGTATTCACTCTAAGCCTAAATGTGAATGAAAATTTAGATCTTTAGAAATTAATATTATCCTTTTTTTATAAAAATAGACCTCCTCTATTTACATCAATAAATAGAAGCGGTCTATTTGTTATTTTTAAAAGCTAATACTAGCTAACTCTATTTTGTAATCTTAACTTATCAGCTACCATTGCTATAAATTCAGAATTAGTTGGTTTGCCCTTTTGATTGTTAATAGTATAACCAAAAAGATTGTTTATTGTGTCTACCTGTTCTCTACTCCAAGCAACTTCTATTGCATGTCTTATTGCTCTTTCTACTCTACTAGCAGTAGTATTGAATTTTTCACCTACTAATGGATATAATTCCTTTGTAACTGATGACAAAAGTTCAATGTCATTTATTACCATGTTTATTGCTTCACGTACAAACATATAACCTTTTAAATTAGCAGGTATTCCAATCTCATGAATAATACTAGTTATTTGCCCAATCATATCGACATCGTCAGTATTCCCTCTATTAACTTTAATTGCATTGCTATCAACGTAAGTAGCTGTTTTTGGTGCTTCGTTACTATATATATTTTCATTTAGAGTTTGTCTTATCCTATTAGCAAACACTTCCATATCAAAAGGCTTTATAACATAATAATCCGCTCCAAGTGCTATAGCTCTCTGCGTTATTTTCTCGTGACCAACTGCTGATAAAATTATTACACGAGGTCTTGGATCGAGCTTCATTGTATTTAACCTCTCTAAAACTCCTAGTCCATCAAGAATCGGCATAATTATATCAAGTACTACTAAATCAGGTTTTTTTTCTTCAATCAGTTTTAATGCCTCTACTCCATTTTGCGCAATTCCAGTAACAACTATATCCTTTTGTGTTAATAGGTAATCATTAAGAATATTACAGAATTCTTTGTTATCATCAACAATAATTATATTTATTTTTTTCTCTTCCATGTTCGTAATCTCCTTCACATCTCAATTATGTATCCTAATAATTATAAATTCTACAATTAATTGGTAAATCCTTTAATTTTAAAAAAATATTAAAAAAATATTACCGAATTAAATGCTTGAATGGTAAATGTTTCTATTTATTATATTGTTTTTACATTTATTATATACTTTCTTATATATTAACATATAACCAATTACATTGCCACATAATAAATTGTATTTTTTAGTATTTATTGTATTTTTTGTATTTTTATAAAACTTTAATAAAACTTTAATAAAACTTTAATAAAATTTCAGCTTGATACATCATGTATACAAACTGAAATTTATATATTTATTCTCTATTATTTAAAAATAAAGAGAATAATTTTAAATAAGATTGTATGATTTTGCTAATTTTTCGAAAGCTGGTAATGAATTTTCTATTTTCTTATAATCAATACAGTAAGCTAACCTTGCATGTCCAGCGCAACCAAAAGCAGATCCAGCTACTAATATTAAATTAAATTCTTTTGCATCCTCGCAAAACTTTTTATCATCCTTTATTGGAGTTCTAATAAATAAATAAAATGCTCCTTGTGGTTTTATGCAAATAAATCCTATTTTGGTAAGATAGTTGTATAATAAATCTCTATTCTTTTGATATATACTAACATCGACTTCAACATCAAGACAATTTGCAATAACTCTCTGAAAAAGTGATGGTGCATTTATAAATCCTAGAATTCTATTTGCAACATTAAGAGATATCATTATGTCATCAAAACAATCCATCTTTGTATTTGCAACTACATAGCCTATTCTTTCCCCAGGTAATGATAATGATTTACTGTAGGAATATCCAATAAATGAATTTGTATAATATTTTAAAATATATGGAACAACAACGTTATCATAAACTATTTCTCTATAAGGCTCATCAGATATAAGATATATGCTTGTACCGAGCTCTTCTTGTTTTTGACTCATAAGTTTTGATAAATCTTGTATAACCTTCTGCGAGTAAACAATACCCGTTGGATTATTTGGTGAGTTGATAATAATTGCTTTCGTTCTACTATTTATTTTATCTTTTAACCTCTCCATATTAGGTTCAAAAGTATCAATATCTGTAGAAACAACAACAAGTTTACCATCAAAATTATTTACATAGCTTCTATACTCACCAAAAAATGGTGCAAAAACAATAACTTCATCTCCTGGATTGAGTAATGTTTTTAGTAAAATATTTAATCCTCCAGCAGCTCCACAGGTCATAACTATATTATAGTATGAAATATCTATATCATGCTTTTTATTTAAAAATTCAGCTATCTTTTCTCTAACATCTATATATCCAGAATTGTTCATATATCCATGGACAAGTTTAGGTGCTGTTTCATTTAATATTTTATTAACTTCAATTTTAATATTTTCAGGTGGGGCAACATTGGGATTACCTAAACTATAGTCAAAAACATTTTCTTCACCATAAATATCAGATAATCTTTTACCTTCCTCAAACATCGCTCTTATTATAGAACTGTTAGCAACTAAATCTTTCATTTTATTAGATATCATTTTAGGTCTCCTCTTATTATAAAATATATTAATAACCCCATAGAATCTATATCATGTTAGCTTTTTTTATGTACTCTTTATAAGACTAACTTGAATAGTTTGAATTATTAGTTTATATTATAACATAGATGTTAATTATACTTATATCTTTTTATATAATTCTTCTACATATGGCTTTCTTTCTTTTATTAAAGATAATAACAATGGATAATTAAATTGTCCACTGCCAATTAAGACTTGTTTTACTTTTCCACAAGCAAACACAAATTCTCATAACATAATCCACTCCCTAAATATATTTTATTATCTATATCCTAATAATTAAAAAGTTTTACAAAAGATGTTTTATCATACTTATCATGATCAATTAACATAATAACCTTGCATGCCCTTGATATCATAATTCTTTTGATTTCTGCCTCTTCTTCATTTGCATCTAATATTCCCTTTTGAATATCCATTCCTTTGCAGCTCTAATATAACCACCATAATATTTAAAGCTTCTTGTGGTTGAGCTTTTACTCCAGATACAAAGTGGGCCTCTTGTAATGCAACTCCCACTAAGAAAATAGCAAGTGGTCTTTCCCATGTAAATAGGTAGACAAGAATTAAAATAATAACAAATATTACAGTAAACATCATTGCCGCATATAAAAATGAGTTAGGTGATTCTTTTCCTAATGAATTTATTCTTCTATCACGATTGGAGTTTTAATGAGAACAGTAACTTTGGTGAAGTTTTTTGGTGCAGAGGTAATTCATGGTTTGCCTTTGGAATTTTAGACTATATCGAAGCATTTGATGGAAAAATTAATTCTGGAATTAAGAAGTATTTACTTGATACTTTTAAAGCTCAAGTAAACACTTTAGTTAAATATCAAGCGAAGTCTGGTTTATGGCATACAGTTATAGACGATGTTACTAGCTATGAGGAAGTTTCTGGTTCTGCAGCTATAAGTTACAGGAATACTCACTGGAATACGCCTTGGGATACTTGATGACTCATTTAAGCCCTATGCTGAGAAAACAATAATGGCTCTTCTGGAAGCACTTAACCATCTATAAATTTAGATAATAAACTAGCTTTTATTCAAAATAAAATAAGAATGAGTCAGGATATACAGTCTGACTCATTCTTACTTTGTTCTAAATAATTAAAAATTTTATTTTCTTTTACTTAATTCAGTCTTTTCATATTCCTTTACATCATCAAGCCATTTTTCAGCTACTGGAACATTATTCTTTTCACAATAATAATTCCAGATATCGCCCATTGGATAAGTTTTAAACTCTTCCATTAAAGCCAATCTTTCTGTAAAGTTTCCCTGGTCTTGCAAATCTTTTAATTTTTCATTAGGTGTTAGCATTGCACTTAGTAATGCCTTTATCATATTTCTTGATCCTATTGTCCATGCTGCTATTCTATTTATACTAGCATCAAAGAAATCGAGTCCAATAATTACTCTATCTAATGCATCATTTCTTACAATTTCTTTAGAAAGTTCTTTGATTTCATCATCAAAAAGTATTACGTGATCTGAATCCCATCTTACTGGTCTACTTACATGAAGCGCAACTTTATCATTAAATAGAAGCATTGCAGATAATTTATCTGAAACAACCTCTGTTGGATGATAATGTCCTGTATCCATTAATGACATTATGTTGTTTTTAGCTGCATAACTTATATAAAATTCACTTGATCCTACAGTATAAGCTTCTGCTCCTAGGCCAAATACCTTTGATTCAACACAATCAAGATTATACTTTTTATCTATCTTTTGGGTAAATATTTCATCTAAAGAATCTTTAAGTCTTTTTCTAGGTCCCATTCTATCACTTGGAATATCTTTGTATCCATCTGGAATCCAAATATTAGTTAAGCAAGTTTGTCCAAGCTCCTTGCCAAAGTATTCTCCTATTAATCTCGACGCCTTGCAATGTCTTATCCAGAAGTCTCTTATTTCCTTGTTAGGACTAGATAGAGTTAACCCATCTGCAGCTTTTGGATGTGAAAATATTGTTGGATTAAAATCAAGCCCTAAACCATTTTTCTTTGCCCAATCTACCCATTTTTTAAAATGTTCTGGTTTTATTTCATCTCTTTCAACTACTTCTCCATCAGTCTCAGCATATATAGCATGTAAATTAACCTTATGTTTTCCTGGAATTAAACTTAGCGCTTTATCTAAATCTTTTCTTAATTCTTCCCCATTTCTAGCCTTTCCTGGATAATTACCAGTTGCAGCTATACCACCTGATAATGCATTCTGAGTTTTTTCAAAACCAGTTACATCATCTCCTTGCCAGCAATGAATTGATATTTTCACCTTATTAAGCTCTTCTAGAATTTTATCTACATCAAGTCCCCATTTTTCATATTCCTTCTTAGACATCTCATATTTTTCTTTAATGTTCATTTATATTTGCCTCCCTTATAATTTATATACTCAATTATCTATATTTAAACGTCATCTGGTTTAAATGTAACAATATGAAAAGATTCTTTAATAGCTGCTCTTGCTTGTCCTAAATCTTTAAAAATGTCATAACTTAAGAGTTGAGCTACAATATTTCCTATCGCAGTTGCTTCAACTGGTCCAGCTAATACTTCTTTTCCAGTAACTTTTGCAACTAACTCATTTAAAAAATTATTTTGGCATCCTCCGCCAAAAATATTTATTCTCTTGAATTTTTTTTCAAATATTTCTTCAATATTTGCTACAGCATTCTTATAACAATGAGCTAAACTATTATATACACACATTGCTATCTCGCCAACATCGCACGGAACCTTTTGATCCGTCTCATAGCAATAATCTTTTATTTCCTTTATCATGTTTTCAGGTTTTAAGAACCTATCATCATTAACATCTACTATAGATGCAAAATCTGCTTTTGCTCTTGCCAAATCTACGAGCTCCGCAAAAGAATATTTATTCTCAAGATTTCTTGAAACCTCTTGGATTACCCAAAGTCCCATAATATTTTTAAGGAATCTAAATCTATAATCTATACCACCTTCGTTTGTAAAATTGTATTCCATAGTTTGTGGTACACATAATGGGAATCTATTTTCAAGACCAATTAACGACCATGTACCTGAACTTAAATATAAACTATCACTATCATTACATACTGATGATATAAACGCTGAACCAGTATCATGAGTTGCAGGAAGTACAACTTCCATATCAAATCCAAATTCTTTGACTAATTCTTTTTTTAACCCACCAAGTTTAGTCTTAGGTAATTTTATCTCTTGAAATATGTCCTTCTTAATCCCTAGATCATCTAAAATTTTTGGATCCCATGTCCTATCAAAAGAATTAACTAATTGAGTTGTTGTTGCATTAGTATACTCATTAACTTTTTTTCCAGTAAGCAGAAAATTAAGATAGTCAGGAATCATTAAAAAAGTTTTTGCTTTTTCTAAAATTTCAGGTTTGTTTTTCTTTATGGAAAGTAGTTGATATATACTATTAAATCTTTGGAATTGAATGCCTGTATATAAATACATCATATCTTTAGGTATAATCTTAAACACTTCTTCCATCATACCTTCAGTTCTATCATCTCTATAAGATACCGCATTACCTAATATTTCATCATTTTTATCTAGCAACACAAAATCTACAGCCCAAGTATCTATTCCAACACTCTTTGGAATTTTCCCAAGTTCAACACATTTTTTAATTCCTATTTTTATGTTCTCAAATAACTTATCAATATCCCAACAATATTCATCTGCGACCTTGCTAATTCCATTTTCAAATCTATAAATCTCTTCTAATTTTAATTTTCCATTTTGAGTTGAGCCTAATATATGCCTTCCACTTGAAGCTCCAATATCAATGGCTAGATAGTATTCCATAACTTACCTCCAATCTTTTGCAAACGTCTACTTCTCGTATAACTTTGCCTATAGCTAATATTTTAGTTTAATAGTCTTATAAATCCTATGTCCTATAAAGAGAATCTTACTGTCCTAATAAGCAATCAAACAATAATATTATTTTCTTCGATATTCATCAGGAGTAACTCCTACTTGCTCTTTAAATTGTCTATAAAAGTAACTCACATTTGAATAACCAACTTCAGTAATAACATCGATTACTGACATTTTTGTACTATGTAATAAATATTCTGCTTGTTTAATTTTTTTTTCTTTTACAAGTTCAGTTAAATTTTTACCTATAATCTTCTTAACTAATTTACCTATATAATCAGGATTATAACCAAAATAATCTGCCATACCTTTTAATGTGATAACCTTAAAATGTTTGTTAATATAATTTAGAATTTCAGTAGATATTGTAGAATCAATTTTAGAAACGATTTCACTAGATAGATACTTTTTATAATCCCTTAATAGTTCATTAAATAAAAGCATAATATATGCACGAATTGCTGTTTCCATTCCATTTTTTTTATCATAATATTCCATAAGTATTTGTATCATAAAATTACAAACCTTATCGTTATCTGCTGTTTTAAAATGAATGTATTGTCTAAACTCATTTTTACCATATATCGCTTCAACGATAAAATTAGATATTAAATCATTATCAGCAATTTGGCTCATAAAAATCCAATCAAAAAATTCTTTTTTTATTAATACATTAATGGCAATATCATCTTCACCTGCAGCCTCAATGCTATGTTCAACATTCATGTCTAGCAATAAAATTTCTCCCTTTTCTATTACTAATTTCTCACCTTCAATAACCTGATTTATTTTTCCTGAATATACAAACATCATTTCTAAATAATCATGTTTGTGTTTCTCAAACTTTACAAACCTATCATGCTTATGGATAGCTATAACTTCTGATTCATTCATAAGTTTTTCATTGTTTATTATCCACAAATTATTTTTAATTTTATTTGAGAAGTGTTCCTTAAGTTTAACGTCAAAATTTGTACTTATTTTAGTATTATACAAATTGTAAGTTTCTTTTTCTATGTCATTTAATTGTTTTAATTTTTTATCAAGATCTTTAATATTCATATTATCACCATCACTTTTTATTTTATAATCATTTATTATGGCCTTATGAATTTATTATAGCCTTATAAATTTAGTCTTACAATTTAAAGTTGATGGTGATCATATTTTTATAAAAACAATTCTATTATAAAAGTTATTTTATTATTAATTACATATTCAATTCACCATAACGTTCTTTTTCAATTGCTTCAAGTGTCCTACCTGAAGTTTTGGGAGCAAATACAACACCTATTATTCCACTGATTATAAGGAATCCTACCATGAATGCTGCTGCCAATTGAAAACCAAACTTGCTCATTATAGTTGGGATAACAAAACTCCATATACCAAGCGCGATACGAACAGCAAAGAACATTACGCCTTGAGCCGTAGCTCTATATTTTGTTGGAAAAAGTTCACTAGCCCATAACTGATAGAATGGTTGTGCACCAAATCCAAAAGAAAGTCCATTTACAACAACAAATATTACAAGCATGCTAGCATTCATACTTGATGCTGGCAATAAGAATATTGACCATGCACCAATTGCCATTATAGCCGCTGCTGCATATAATACCTTTCGACTAATTTTATCTCCAAGTTTCATGAAAATGAAATAAGTGCCGATAGCTGTAAATCCAAATAATACTGCTTGAAGTAGATTAGCCTGTTGGGCTGAAACCTTGCCAACTGTTTGATAAATTAATGGCATAAAGAATCCCATTGTACCTGCTGCCAGGTTCCAAAACAAATATACACCAAGCAAAAACAATATTGATTTGAAATTCACTGGTTTTAATATATCTTTTACAGTGACCTTTTGGAATTTCCCTTTTGCTATAAGTTGTTTTTCTTTTTCCTTTTGTACAAGCCAAGATTCTGATTCTGGCAATGTTCTTCTTATTAACCAAGTGATAAGAGCCACTACAAATAAATGTGCAAAAACTATACGACTACCAAGTAATCCAAGATTTCCAAGGGCTACTGATAAAATCAGAACAATAATTGGACCAGCTGACCATGCAAGTTGCGCTGTACCACAATGTTTCGCTCTTTCCTTAGCCGGAGCCCCTTCTGCGATAGTAGTCCAAGAAGCTGGGATGTCAGCACCCACTGATAATCCAACGATTATATAACCTGTTAACATCATTGCGAAATTCTGTGAAAATATAATAAATAACATACCAAACATATAAAATAACATTGAAAAATTATAAACCAATTTACGACCATATTTATCACATATATAACCACCAATTAATGCACCAAGAGCTGCTGAAACAGCATTTGAACTTAAAGCACTAAGTAACCCAAGTTTCATATCAGTCATATGAAGATATTTCGTCCAAAGTGATAAACCAGCAGCTCCAGCAACTATAGAGCCCGCATCAATGTAATTTGCCATAGACGCTGAAATAGTTGTTTTCCAGGTTAATTTATTCTTTTCTTTACTTGTCATTTGTTTTTCTTCTTTACTACTCATTTCTTTCCCCCCTTTTAATTTAAATGGAATAATTCTTTTAACTCAAATGAAACTGGGCTATTATCTTCATTTGTTTCCATAACATCTTTCATATAAGCCCACCATTTTTGGCATATGTCCGTTGCATCACTTTTACTCCATAAAGCTTCATCTTCAATTTCTAAATAAGCAATTAAACTATTTGTCTGTCCATCCAAGAAAATAGAATAGCTTTTTGCACCATATTGATGTAACATTTCCACCATCTCAGGCCAAATTTCATCATGACGCCTTTTATACTCCTCGTGAAACCCACTAAATACTTTCATTACAATACATTTACGTACCATTTAAATTCCTCCCCTATGTATAATTAAATTTGCTTAATTTGATTTATTATTTTATTATACGTTTACATAAATAACATACAAAAATTCTTTTTCATTTGATTTTTTACAAATAAGTTTGAAAATCAACTATAATCAAACTGTAAAATTTTAAATTTGTATACGCTTTCTGTATACGCTTTCTTGACTTAGTTATAGTATACTCAATTGCCTAGAAACATTCATTAACCTTAAAAGTGTTATTGACTATCAAATTCAGTTTTTTATACGATTAAATAAAATGACCTATATCATTAAATCCAAAGAATTATGATATAGGTCATTTGTTTTTTAAGAAACTATTTTAATTGATATTTCTCTCTTTTCTTTCCTTGGAATTAATCGAATTCCTAATGGCTCCTCAATATAAGTCGCATTCTTAACTTCCTCTACCTTAAATATTCCTCGTAGCAAAAGACTCCATGGTTTATTTGAAATATCAACTTTTATATTAATATCTTGCCCTTTTCTTTCTACACTAACCTTTAGCTGCTCTAAGCTATTTGTATCATGAACAATTGAACTTATAGTTGATCCGTCTTCAATTTCAAATACCTGAAGAGTAACTCCATTAGCATAATCATAATCAGGCTTATTATAAGCATTGCCCACTGCAATTATACTATTGGGCCTAACCATTAAAGGTATACTTAAATAATTGTGTTTTTCAAATTTCCAAGTTCCACCTACAACCTTTTCATTTGTAAAAAAGTTTGTCCATATACCCTTTGGAAGATAATAAGATACCTCACCACTTGTATTAAATATTGGTGCAACAAGCATTGATTCACCAAGCATGTATTGCCTATCAATATATTCACAGTTTGGGTCCTTCATAAATTCTAAAAACATTGCCCTCATCATAGGAATTCCTTTGTTTGCAGCCTCTATTGCGACGCTATATAAATATGGCATTAGACTACATTTAAGCTTTGTGAAATATCTTAAAACATCAACTGACTCCTCGTCGTATACCCAAGGTACCCTATATGATTTACTTCCATGCAACCGACTTAGAGGGGATAACATTCCAAAAGCTACCCAACGTTTATAGATATCTGGCGTTGAAGTATTTTCAAATCCTCCTATGTCATGGCTCCAAAATCCAAACCCAGACATAGAAAGTGACAATCCTCCCCTTAAGCTTTCTGCCATAGATTCATAATCTGCTGTAGAGTCTCCACCCCAATGAACAGAAAACTTCTGACTTCCAACTGTTGCAGACCTTGCAAAAACTATAGCTTCTTTTTCACCTTTAATTTCTTTTATAGACTCAAAAACCACTTTATTATATAAATAAGTATAGTAGTTATGCATTTTTACGCTATCGTTACCATTATAATATACTACGTCTGTAGGTATTCTCTCGCCAAAATCAGTTTTAAAGCAGTCAACTCCCATCTCCATTAACTTCTTAAGTTTAAGAGAGTACCAAGCAGCAGCCTCTGGATTTGTGAAGTCAACAATAGCCATTCCAGCCTGCCATCTATCCCACTGCCAAACACTACCATCCTTTTTCTTAATAAAATAGCCATTTTCCATTCCTTCATCAAACATACTTGAACGCTGAGCAATATAAGGATTAATCCAAACACAAATCTTTAATCCCTTTTCTTTAAGTCTTTTAAGCATCCCCTCAGGATCTGGGAATACATTTTTATCCCATTTTAAATCACATAGGTGATACTCCTTCATCCAGAAGCAATCAAAATGAAATACCGCTAAGGGCAAATCTCGTTTTGCCATACCATCAATTATCCCAGTAACAGTTTTTTCATCATAACTTGTAGTAAATGAAGTTGTTAGCCATAGTCCAAATGACCATGCTGGAGGTAAACTAGGTTTGCCAGTAAGTGATGTATACTTCTCAAGTATAGCTTTAGGACTTGGTCCATATATTACATAATACTCAAGTGATTCACCTGGAACACTAAATTGAACCTTAGTCACTCTCTCTGATGCAACCTCAAATGATACTTTCCCTGTGTGATTTACAAACACACCATACCCCTTATTAGTCATATAAAATGGAATATTCTTATATGATTGCTCACTTGAGGTACCACCATCTTCATTCCACATGTCAATAACTTGACCATTTTTCACAAGTGATGTAAATCTTTCACCCAGCCCATAAACACACTCTCCAACACCAAGATCTAATTGTGTCATCATATAATTTCCATCATTTTCTTTTTTCATATATGCCATTTTTTTATAACCGGTTTTTGTTATAGATTTCTCACCATTCATAAAATCTATTATAAATGGTTCTTTTTTATTAATACATACATTTAAATTACCTGTATTAAGGACTATTTCACTATCATCTTCTTTTATAGACATATGTTTATTTAAAGTATCCGCAATATCAAACTTTGGATCTATTGCAAGCTCCCCTTTAAAGTGATTCATGCTTACGCAAATGATATCCTCCATAGGAGATGAAAACTTAACCGAGACAAGCATCCCATCTACCGTATCCGCGCGATCACGAATTGCCTTATCTGGGCAATATATTGTTACAGAATTCTCACAAGTTTCTGCATCATAAACCTGCTTAGGATAGTGAGCTTCTATATCTTTTTTTAACAACCAATTTCCATTAGTAAATTTCATCTTCCATCACCCCTTAAATTAAAATATTATTCTATTATTCTTTTACTGAACCTGAGGTCATTCCAGTTACAATATATTTTTGACCAAGTATGAAAACAATGAGTACTGGAATACAAGTTAACACAATATCAGCACATACAAGATTCCACTGAGTTGAAAACTGTCCGAAAAAGTTATAAACGGCTAGTGTCATTGGCCATTTACTTGATTCGTTTAAAAAATATATTGACATAGTAAAATCATTCCAAGTACTCATAAAATTAAGTACAAATAAAGTTGCTATTATTGGCTTAAGAAGTGGAAATATAACCTTAAAGTAAAGAGATTTTGGAGTACAACCATCTATAATTGCAGCCTCATCTAATTCCCTTGGAATTGTGTCTATAAATCCGTATGCAATAAATATACTAATTGGCAATGCAAATGCAGCATAAATAAGTATTATTCCTATTCTAGTGTTAATCAAATGGGTAAACTGCATTACCTTCATTAAAGAAATATAATTTACCGGCATAGCTATTCCTAGAACTAAAAAATAATATATAAATCTATTCATTTTGCTTTTATTCCTTGCAAGGACAAACGCTGCCATTGTTGCTAAAAATACTATAAGTAATGTACTAGTAGATGCATAAACAAAACTATTAAAAAAAGAACCAAGTAGCTTACCTTTTTCAACAACTACTGAATAATTTTCAAAAATTAACTTTTTAGGTAAATCAAGATTAAGTGTATACGACTCTGCAGCGGTTTTAAATGAACTAATAAATATTACAACTAATGGTATTAATACTATTAATGAAACTATCCAAGCAATAGCATTTTGAAATACTCGCATTAATATCTTCTTTGTTTTCATTAGTATTCCTCCTTTTTATTAAGACCCTTAAGGATGAAATATGAAATTGCCATGGTAAATACAGCAAGTAATGTAGATAGCGCTGTACCAACTGCATAGTTACCTCTAGAAAACTCCTTGAAAACAGCTGTATTCATAACATCAGTTGCATATCCAGGTCCTCCATTAGTTAATACATAAATAATATCAAAAACTCTTAACCCATAAGTTACATTTAGCACAGTTGTCATTATTAATGTTGGCATTAATAATGGAAGTGTTATTTTAAAAGTTTTTTGCAAAAAAGTTGCCCCATCCATATCCGCTGCTTCATAATAACTCTCTGAAATACCTTGGATTCCTGCAATAAATATTACCATTCCATACCCAACGCCTTTCCAAGAATCTACAAACATAACTGAATTAAAAGCATAGTGTATGTTTCCTAACCAATCATGTGCAAGAAAACCTAATCCAATATTATTAAAAAATATATTTAAAAAACCAGTTGTTGGATGTAAAATTCCTTTAAAAACTAACCCTACGATAAGATAAGATAACACTTGAGGTGAAAATATAACCATTCTATGAAAATTAGCTAACTTAATACCTCTTGTAAAAAGTAATGCAAAAACTAAGCCCAAAATAGTTTTAATTGCTGTTGTGAATATTGTAAAATACACTGTATTTCCAATGTATGTCAAATATGTTTTATCCTTAACAAATATTTCTTTAAAATTATCAAGTCCTATAAAATTGACTTTGTCACTAAAACTATTCCAATCTGTAAATGAATAAAAAATACCTATTACAGATGGTATAAAACATAGAATAAAAAATAACAATAAAGCTCCCGAAGCGAAATACCATGGGTAAGTTTTATTTCTATCCATAATCATCAATCCTTTCTATTATTAATTAGAAACATTATAAATTTAAAATATTAGAATAATGAGTTGTACTAATCAAATATTCGATCATACAACTCATCATTATAATTTTATTTAGTCCAAGCTGGATCCTTTTGAAGCTTAGCTTGGTCATCACGACGTTTAGAAATACTACTAATTACCTGATCAGACGTCATTGCACCAGAATACATAGCAGCTATATCTTTACCAACATCCATCCATTGTGGATCTATATATTTAACCCCTACTTGAACAACTGTAGCCTTTTTAAGGGTAGCAATATAATCAGTATAAGATTGAGGATATTTAGGTTTTATTTCTGGCCAACAAACTTGTAAAGAATTAGGATCGCCATCAAGCCTTTTCTGTAAAACCTCTTTTTTAGCTAAATATCTAAAAAATTTAACTGCTTCGTCTTTATTTTTGCTTTTAGCATTAGCGAAATATGCATTACTAGCAGGATTAATTCCAAGAACTTTATTATCTCCCCATGGCTCTACGAAGACTCCTACATTACCTTTAGTAGTTGGAAAATCTTTAGCTAGATTTTGTTCCCATCCAAATCCGTCAAGTACCATTGCAGCTTTTCCATCAGCAAAAGCTTTTTCTGCACCCTCAACAGTATTGCTCATATAATCTGTTCCAAAGTACCCTAAAGTTTGGAACTCTTTGAGCTGTGTAAGAACTGTTTTAATTCCTTTAACGTCTTTTATATTTTCTGTATTGTTGTTTAATTTATCATAAACTTTAGCATCATTTTGTATATAATTTCCACCGGTTTCGAATAATGGTAGAACTTGATGCCATCCATTTTGCATTCCCTCATAAACTGGTGTTACTCCTGTAGCTTTTATTTTTGCAGCTACAGCCTTAAATTCCTGGTAAGTTGTTGGTACCTTAAGTCCCAAATCCTTGAAAATCTTTTTGTTGTAATAATACCAATAAACTTTATAGCCTGGAAAAGTTATACCATAGACTTTCTTATTATAAGAGATAGATGGTAAAACACTTGGATCCATTCGTTTAACAAATTCCTCATTTGTAAGATCTACAACATTGGTATCCGGTCTAACCCTATCATATAAGCTAAATGGGTCTGCATCAGCGCAAAATATATCTGGTGCTTCTCCTGATGAAATTTTTGTTTTAAGAAGATCTCTCCATTGTGCATCTGGAGTTATTTGGAAATCTATTTTAACTCCTGTTTCTTTCTCATAATCTTTTGCAATGCTTTGAACAATTCCACTAGTTGGTAATCCTGATTGATGTGAACCAAATGTTAGCGTGATATTTTTTTTGGTAGTTCCACCAGTTGATTTACTAGTACTACCACAACCTGTAAAACATGCTGTAGTTAAAAAAATCGTCATACAAGTTGCTAAAACCGTTTTCATTTTCATACAAGTACCCCCCTTGAATTATAAATAAAATAGTGTAGAATTAATTTGAAGAACTAAACCCTTCAACTTATATATTTATAGTACAATTATTTTACTCCATATTAAATGGAGAAAACCGTTACATTGTTTGCACTTTTCCTACCCATATTATATGAAATATATGCATAAGACCTAATTGGGGGCAAATTAGATGAAATTTAAAACTCTTCAAGTAAAGCTTTTTATAAGTTATTCTTCTTTTTTTATTATTATTTTATTTATTATTGGTGCTATTTTTTATTCTTTTTTTTCAAATTATACCACTAGGAAGGTATCTGAGCAGCAAGGACAACTTTGTACTTCAATTTCAAACTCGCTAGATGAAGAAATAAAAAAAATGGATACTACTTCTATGAATATAGTTTATTCAAACCTAATAAAAGATCATTTTCAAAAATATCTATTACTCAGGACAAGCACCCCTAAAAGTAATATTTCAATATATAGTGAAAGATATTCAAATATTAGGTCACTTATAGATGTGGTAATGGCCATTCTAGGCCCATTTCAAACAGTAAGTCAAGCTAACATATACGATTTTAATGGAAATATGATTGGCGCAGGATTATTTAATGGTGAGGTCTCTATGGATTTACACCAAATGTCTTGGTATAATAAAACACTAAATCTAAATGGAGCTAAATATATCAGTGTACCATCCCATATTAAACTTTTAGACTCCTCAATTTTTAAACAATTTGAGAACCATAAATTTATGTCAACTACAAGAACGTATAGTGATAGCAACTATAACAAACTAGGGATAGTTGAGATAGTCCAAGACTGTGAAACGGTATTCAAATACATAAATACTCTTAAGAAGACTGATAACACACTTCAAATATATGTATTTAACAAAGAAGGCTCCAATATCTATCCTTATGATAATAAAAAGATCTCAACTGGTGTTTATTATCAAAGCATTATAAAAAATCAAAAATTAAGTTCACTTAATATCCATAATGTCAAAAGCCCAACAGATGGTACAAAGCAATCAATGACTTACATGATTTCAGATTATTCTGGATGGTCGATCATTTTAGTTCAATCACACAGAGTTATTTTTTCATCATTAATTAACTTTACTAGTACCTTTATTTTACTATCAATTTTAGTATTATTTATGATACTACTTTTGTCATATGCCGTGTCAAAAAAGGTCACTGTACCATTAAGAAAAATAAGACATGCATTAAAAAATATGAATATTGACGAGCTATCATCGCAAAGTTCAATTGGTCCATCCATGTCTAATAATAACCTAAACGAAATTGAGCATCTAAACAGGACTTTTAATACTATGTATATAAAACTTGGAAGGTCTTTAAATGAACTACTCATTGCAAAATCAGAAGAAATGAATGCTAAACTTCTTGCAATGCAATCACAAATGAACCCTCATTTTCTTTATAATAACCTTGCTAATATAAGTGTTATGGCTGAAGAAGGAATGAATGAAGAAATAGTGTCCATGTGCCATGATGTATCCTATATGCTTAGATATATTTCAACTGATAGTAAAGAGGGGGTTGCTCTAAATTTTGAAATAGATTACACTAATAAATATTTGAATTGTATGAAAATACGTTATGAAGAAAATCTTAAATTTGAAATTACAATAGAAGATGGGATGATGGATATAATTGTTCCAAAGCTACTTATTCAACCAATAGTCGAAAACTCCATAAAATATGGACTTAACTCTCTTCCACCATGGAATATATTGATTAATGGCTACGTATCTAATGACAAATGGTATATAAAAATAACAGATAGTAGTTTAGGTTTTGATCCCGCTATAATAAACAAATTCAAAGAATTGATGTCTCATCCAATTGATTCCACGAATTTGCAAGATATGCAAATTGGTGGGATGGGACTTATAAATATATGTACCAGATTAAAATTAATGTATAAAGAAAATGCACTTTTCACTATAACCAATCTTAAAGGCAAAGGCACAACTATATTAATAGGTGGATTAATAAGAAGGGTGGGGAATTTATAATGGAGCTTACTGTGACCTACAAAGTACTTGTAGTAGAAGATGAGGCATTAATAAGACGAAATATTGTAAAGAAAATTCAAGGACTCAATCTAGGATTTAATGTTATAGGTTCTACTAGTGATGGCAAAAGTGCTTTAAATCTTATTGAAACCGAATTACCACAGCTTGTTATTACTGACATACAAATGCCAATAATGGATGGACTAGAACTGGTAAAAGCCCTTTATTTTACTTATCCTAATATAAAAGTTATCATCTTAAGTGGCTTCCATGAATTTGAATTTGCCCGTCAAGCAATTCAATATGGTGTAAATGATTATTTATTAAAACCTGTAGTTATTGAGGAATTATCAACAGCTCTTACTAAAATTAAACTTAAGCTGGATTCAAATTTAACTTCAATATCAAATCTTGCAAATATAAAATCAAAACATATAGCTCCGCAGGAGTTAGTAAATGCTGTAGAGTTATACCTTCGTTCAAATTATAAAACTGAAGTACCACTAGAAACCATAGCTAAAAGCCTTAATTTTTCACCAGATTATCTAAGTAGAGTTTATAAAAAATGTACCGGTAAATCCCCTTTAAAATATTTAATTCACCTTAGAATAACTGAAGCAAAACGTCTTCTAACTAGCAGTTTAGACCTCGAGATTAAAACCATTGGTGAACTTGTAGGTTACAGTGATCAATACTATTTTAGCCGCACCTTTAAACATAATACAAATCACTATCCTAGTGAATACAGAGCCTTAAAAGAAAATGAGGAAGGAGATCTATAACTATGATAAAACCAAGTGAAAACAATGAATATTATGAACTAGATAATCCAATAAATATGCCAAAAGCTTCAGGTTTTTTATGGAATGAAAAGATGATGATTCATGCAAATTGTCGTGGGTATGCAATAGCTCAATTTATGCAACCAGAACCTGCAAAATACTCTTATGCTCCTAACCTAGAGGCTAAAATATTTATGCAACCAGAGCAACCTTATTATGCCCATCACCCTGGCCGCTTTATCTATGTAAAGGATGAAGTTAACGGTAAAATTTTCTCAGCACCCTATGAACCTGTTCGTGTTTTACCTGATAAATACAAATTCTCTGTAGGAAAAAATAATATTTTATGGGAAGTTCAAAGCAATGATATTCTTATAAAAATGAGCCTTAGTTTACCTAAAGATGATGTAATGGAGCTTTGGTCTGTTAAAGTTAAAAACCTTTCACAAAGCAAACGAAAATTAAGTATTTATCCATATTTCACAGTAGGATATATGTCATGGATGAATCAATCAGGTGAATACAACCTGGATTTACAAGGAATTGTATGTTCTTGTATTACGCCTTATCAAAAATATCAAGATTATTATAAGGTTAAAGACTTTAGTGATAAAACATTTTTATTGCCGGATAAGCAGCCTTTATCTTGGGAAGTTAATCAGCAATCATTTGAAGGAGAAGGTGGCATTACATTACCAACCGGTATACAAAATGATATATTGTCAAAAGGTGATGCCCTGTATGAAATGCCAGTTGCTGTTTTACAATATAAAATGGACCTAAATCCAGGTGAAGAAAATGAATATCGCTTTTTATTTGGTCCAGCTAAAAGCAATGAAGATATTGCCCAAATTCACCAAAAATATTTTATAGAAAAGAATAAAAATGGCGATGATGGTTTTAAACTAGCTGAAATAGAATACGCTAAATACATAGCAGAGGGTAGTGGCTGTATCCATATAAAAACACCTGATGACGACCTCGATAATTTTGTTAATCATTGGTTGCCAAGGCAAATGTATTACCATGGTAAAACTAACCGTCTTTGCACAGATCCTCAAACCCGTAACTACCTTCAAGATAATATGGGCATGAGTTATATAAAGCCTGAAATTGCAAGAGAATCCTTTATTATTGCCTTGAGTCAGCAAAATGAAAATGGTGCAATGCCCGATGGTATAATTCTTCATAAGGATGCTGAGTTAAAATATATTAACCAAGTACCTCACACGGATCATTGCGTTTGGTTACCAATTTGCCTCAGTGCCTATTTAGATGAAACTAATGATTATGGAATTCTTTCTGAAATGGTCCCTTTTGTAAAGGGCACAGAATTAGCATCAGTTTCTGAACATATTACAAGAGCTATGCACTGGCTTATTAATGATAGAGATAAGCGAGGTCTCAACTTTATTAAACAAGGTGATTGGTGTGACCCCATGAATATGGTTGGATATAAAGGAAAAGGCGTATCTGGCTGGCTAACCATGGCTTGCGCATATGCATTTATGATTTGGGCTGATATTTGCGAAAAAAGTGGACAACCAAGTATCAGTAAAGAATTTACATTAGAAGCCCATAAGACGAATATTGTAATAAATAAATATTTATGGGATGGAGAATGGTTTGCACGAGGAATAACAGATGACAATGTTATATTTGGTATTAGTAAAGATAAAGAAGGTAGGATTTATCTAAATCCTCTAGGATGGTCAATACTTTGTGGTGCAGCTGATGACATAAAGCAAACGAAAATAATAAAAGCTGTAAGCGCACAACTAGAAAACCCTTTTGGTGTTGAAAAACTGGCTCCTGCATATACATCAATGAGAGAAGATGTTGGAAGGCTAACTCAAAAGTTCCCAGGAACGGCCGAAAATGGAGCTGTGTATAATCATGCTGCAGCATTTTACATTTATGCTCTTTACTCAATAGGAAAGAAAGACAATGCCTATCATTTACTTAGAAAAATGATACCAGGACCAGACCCTAAAGATATTATAAGGCGAGGTCAATTACCTGTTTTCATACCTAATTATTATCGAGGTGCCTATAGACAATTCCCACGCACCGCTGGTAGGTCAAGTCATTTGTTTAATACAGGAACAGTTACTTGGTTTTATCGTTGCTTAATTGATGGATTATTTGGATTACAAGGAAGCAAAACTGGACTTTGTGTAAACCCACAACTCCCATCATATTGGAATGAAGTCACTGTAATCCGTACTTTTAGAGGAGCAAAACTACATGTAAATATTAAGAGGGAACTCGGAGTTCTAGCTACCCAAGTTTATGTCAATGGCAACTATATTAAAGATGGTATTATAAAGAATATAAGACCAGATGTTATATATAAGGTGATCGTAAAAATTCCATTATCCAATTGACCTGTAAATAATGAATAAAGCAGATATACTATTTATTTAGAGTATTTAAGAGAAGCTATAATAAACTTCTCTTAAATATAATAAACACCTTAGTTACTCTTTAGATTTAAAATACAACTGTTGTACCTGCCTTACAATTTCATCTGTTTGATTTGTAATTTGAGATATAGAAAATCCTATGAATAATGGAGATGTAATAAATCTAGGTATAACTTTACAGATTATACTGCCCTTCCACTCATAAAAGAAAAGATTAAAACTACTACATTTCACATAAAAATCATTTAAAATATAACGAACAATTTTCTGTATATTATCCGCCATTGTATCTAAATTATTAATATTGTTTATTATAATATTAAATTCTGTAAAATCTATCTTGGGTTTAGTTGAAAGATTAAGTACACATCCATCGGATTCGTTAATTACTATTCCTTCAAAATACTCGTCTTTTAAAAATTCTTTATAATCTATATTTTTTAGTCCAACAATCTGCATATGTGCATGATTAATAGTGCCACCTGAATAAGGGCCGTGATTTTTATAAAAAATTACTGATTCAAACTCGCCACTTTTCTCCATATCAATCCAATGACTAACTCCAAATTTTAATAAGTTTCTCATATATTCTTTATCATACATTGTAATATCAACATCACAACTACTGGTTTCTATTAACACTGTTTGAAGTGTATTTTCTAATGTAGGAAATTTATTTTTAATTAAAATGAATGGCCCTTCTTCATCTATAATTCCCTTTAAACCCTCTCTGTTACAAAATGGACATGGGGTCTTCTTGTTTTTAATACTATTGGGTTTATTTTTACTTATATTTGCTAAAAACTTTAAATATCTGTTAGAACTCATTTTATTCACCTGCCCCAATGTATAATCTTTAACCAAATTCAGAGTTAGATATCATTTGCCGTTTTATTCTTATCTGTTTTGTTCTTAAATCCACCCATTTTCGAGCTTACTTTGGATACTAGTCCTGGTACCATTTGAATAAGATTTTCAATATTACATTTACCTTTTATAGAAAGCATTGTTACATTTCCATCTTTTATAACTAAAATTGCAGTTGGGGTAATTTTAGCTCCTGCTCCAAGTCCTCCCCCAGTACCTTCTCCATCTTTAACAGTGTTCCCTGTTCCGCTCCCTGTTCCACATCCAAATGAAACTGTAATAAGTGGTATAAGTGTTGTTTCTCCGACAATTATTGCCTCACCAACCACTGTTTCTGTCTTTAAGAATCTTTCAAGATTTGTAAATAACGCATCAGCATTTTCTGTCATATTCATTATAATTTATTCCTCCTTATATTTTAAATTTAATTGTTTATTTATTTATTAAGTAATCATTATTAGCTTTACACTTAACAATACACATAAAACATTAATAAGTCTAAATATTTTTATGTTTTTTTAAATATTCTTTCTCTACTATTTTTCTTCAATACAAATTTAATTGTTTTTATTATAGCTGATAACAAAGAAATCTTGCCATGAATATCACACTCAATTTCAATTATTTCATCATCAAATACTGGTTGTAAATTAATATCACTTTTAGGGATAAGACTTGATATCAAAGGGATAATTCCACAAATCATACCTGTAAGTGATGGATCTTCAAACCCATAAAAACCATTTATTTCTACAGTTTTTGGTTTTACTATATGTATTATTTCTTTAAAATAATTGATTAAGTCATTTATAAATTCCTTTTGAATATAATCTCTTATATTAAAATTGCTCCTTTTCTTTTTCTTACTATTTTTCTTATTCTTCTCTTCTTTCTCTTTTTCAATTTTTGTGCCAGGGCTTTTTATTTCTTTTCTAATAATACTAAGCCCCATAAATTTAAGTAAAAATATTTCTTTAGCGTCCTCATGTTTCACCATAATTTTTATGATTTTCTTGAAAAATAATAAGGTTATATCTACGTTAATCGTTTCATCAATTTTTGAACTTATATAATATTCAAAGGGAATTATTAAAAACAATATGATAATAGCAAATATAAAGATTAATAAATAAAGGAGTATCTTTAATATTAAAAACAAAATAAACAAACTAACACCTCCTTATGCCCTCAACATAAAATTTAAACTATCTCTTTATAATATACTCTTAATTATTGAATAAAGTTTCAATTTAATATTATTATTGGAAAATAAAAAGCTAATGATGCTCTCAAAGTTTAGACTTTGGAAGCATCATTAGCTTTTAAGTTTAAGCTCCTAATGATACATTTTCTTCTTTTTCATCATCTTCCACTCCATTTGCAACAATAACATTTACAAACTTCACTCCATATGGAAGGAAAAATTGTATGCAAGGGCCAGTTAACAATGCAGATATTATTGTTCCTATGCCAAATACTCCGCCGAGTACAAAACCTATTATTAAAAAGCTAATATCTAAAGCCATACGAATCCAGCGATATTGAAAATTAGTTTTGTCTTTTATAATAAATGGAATAATATCATTTGGTGCAACACCTACATTACTTGCTGAAAGTATCGAAAATCCAATTGCAATTAGGACACATCCGAATACAACTAAAAGCATTTTTAACCCAATATTTAAAGATGCTATTGGGAAAAATGATACAGCCTTTACTCCAAGGTCAATAATAGGGCCTACTCCAACCACACATATAATTGTTCCTATCTTTATACGAGTTCTGTCAACTAAAAGTATTATACAGAACAATACAAATAAAATAACCATATTAGCATTTCCTGGTGTTTTATGTAATAAAAATGCTAATCCTTGAGTGAACAAAGTAAAGGGATCAGACCCAATGTTAGTCTTTAAAAACAAGGCTACTCCAAGCTGTATTATACTCATTCCTACAAAAAATAAAATCAGTCTTTTAATTAGATCTAGTTTTTTAGTCATATTTTCATCCTTTTCTTTAGTTTTATAGTTGCTCTTTATAATGTTTTCATAATTTTATTTATAAACAGACAAAAAGCGCAACTATAATTATACAATGACACCAATTTTTATACAAGTGTATATAATTTTCAAATATATTCTCTATACCTCTTAAATTAGATTAGTAAGTCAACGCTTACAAATCCACCCCCAAGTGTTGTTGTATTTAACCATTTGACTAAGTCTATTTTTTTAATAATTCCCTCATCCAAGATATCTATGAATGCATTGCTCTCATCCTCTACATATTTAAGTGAGACGATAGTCACCCAGTGCCAAGAATCTAGTTGCTTTTCCTCTCCATTATCTAGATTGAGAAAAGCAATTGGAGCGTCACTACTCAATGCATTACCTAAGAACAATAACAAATTATGAAACTCTGGGCAAAGTAACCGATTCTCATGTATATCCATAAGCTCAAGTTTTATATTTAGTTTTTTTGCTTTAGCATAGTTTATTACATCATCATAGAGTAACTTTGTTGTAGGAATTCCTCTGTTTGTTGGAGTTACGTATAACCATACTTCCTCCATCATAGATAGTGCCTCACTTTTAGATAACAATTGTTTGCCTTTACTTAAACCTTTTCGCATACAATTAAGATAAATCATAATGTTTGTCACAGCTGTCGGTCCACATCCAGCATTACGCTGCCATGGGTTCGTATACCATTCCTGATTACATCCATAATGTATACTAAGATCATTCTCATCCATTATTTTAAATATATCACTATCCTTTATTGACCTTATAATCATACTTTTCCCCCTTCGTGAAAAATCTTATTTCTAATAACAAACAAATTTGCTATTGAATTAATTGCAAATAAACATGAAACCACATAAGGCCCATGTTTATTTATGATTAATAACTAATGCTAAATCATCTCCTACTGAGCTGCATAATTTACAACTATTGTTGTTTAAATTCTGACCAAATAGAATCATACACTTTAGATGAACTACCAACATCCTGTAAATGTTTAGCTTTATTAAATTCATCTTTAGGTATATAAATAGCTTTGTTATTAAGAACAGATTGTGGCATAAATTGTTTAGCTGCTGTATTAATATTAATATACTCTATACTAGTTGTAATATCACTACTTGCTTTACCTTCTAATACGAAGTTTATAAATTTCAAAGCATTTGCCTTATGTGGTGCATTAATAGGCATTACTAAATTATCTTCTTCAAACTGCATTCCCTCTTTTGGATAAACAATTTTAAATTTCTTATTACCCTTAATTGCTGCTGATGCCTGTGATCCCCACATAACCCCAATATTTGTATCTCCATTAATTAAACTAGTCATTGGTGTATCTGCATCAAACACTTTAACATTTGCTCTAAGTTTTGCAAGTTCTGCTTTAGCTTGTGCAAGTTTTGCTGGATCTGTCTCATTAATGTTATAACCAAGTTTTGTTAATGCCATACCTATAACTGATCTTGGGTCTTCAAGTAATACCTGCGAACCTTTTAGTGAAGGATCCCATAAATCACTTATTCCTTTGATATCTTTTTTAATTTTATCTGGATTATAAACTATCATTTCGCTTCCAAGTGAATAAGGCACTGAATACTTATTTGTCTTATCATAATATTGACCTAAATAAGCCTTATCTATATTTTTGTAATTAGGAATAGTAGCTTTATCGATAGGTTGTAATAATACATTTTTCTGTTTAGCCATAATCTGAACCATATAATCTGCACAAATTATAACATCATATGTTCCACCTTTAGATGCCTGTAACTTTGAGAGCATCGCTTCATTTGTAGAAAAGTTACTATAATTCACCTTAATTCCTGTCTTTTTTTCAAAATCTTTTACAACGTTAGCTGGAACATAATTTGCCCATGTATAAATATTAACTACTTTTTCGGTACTCGTTTTAGATGTATTTGATTTTCCGCACCCTACAAACGTTGAGCCTATAACTGAAACTGCGAGTAAAATTATTAAAGCTTTAAATCTTTTTTTTAACATATAAATTCCCCCTAATTTTTCAACAAAATAAAATTTCTTCTAAATATATTCTATTTTTCTTTTTTTAGTTTTATAACTTGTGATAATATTAAAACGACAAAAGTTGTAACTAACATTATTGTACACAATGCATTTATTTCAGGTGAAAGCCCAAATTTTAGCATTGAGAATATTTTGATTGGAAGTGTAGTACTTGCTGGTCCACTCAAAAAAACATTTATAATTATATCATCCAGTGACAATGCAAAAGCTAGCATAGCACCTGAAAGCACTGCCGGAAAAATCATTGGAAATGTAATTGTTCTAAACACCGTGAGTTTTGATGCTCCCAAATCCATAGCCGCTTCTTCGATTGACAAATCAAACCCAGCGAGTCTTGATTTAACATTTATAAGTACAAACGGTATACAAAAGGTTGTATGTGCTAGTACTAATGTAAATATGCCAAAATCAATTTGAAGAGTTGAAAACAAAATTAGAAGTGATACTCCCATAATTATCTCTGGTATTACAATCGGAATATAAACTAATAAACTTATTACTGATTTTCCTTTGAAATTATGCCTTTTTAGTCCAAGTGCCCCAAGTGTTCCAATTACTGCCGAAATTAAAGTACTAAATGTTGCAATAGTTAAACTATTTACAAGTGCATTGATTACGTCATCATCACTAAATAACTTAGTGTACCAATCAAGAGTAAAACCACTAAAAACTACATTTGATTTGGAAACATTAAATGAATACATAATAATTATTGCTATTGGAACATACAAAAATGCAAATATACAAAATATATATGTTCGCTCAAGCCCTTTTGATAATTTTGAATCCATTAGAACACCTCCGTGTCTAACTTTTTACCAACAATTTTCACGTAAACCAAGATCAATATTAATGATATAAAAATCATTACTATTGATAGTGCTGCCCCAAAAGGCCAATTATTTGCTTCCATAAATTGATTTTCAATTAGATTTCCAATAAGCATTACATTACTTCCACCCATTAGATCTGGTATGAAAAAGAGTCCTACTGAAGGTACAAATACTAAAATGCAACCAGCAACTATTCCTGGCATAGTTAGCGGAACCGTAACGGTTCTAAAAGTCTTCCAACTACTTGCCCCAAGATCTTTAGCTGCTTCAATATAGGCTTTATCCATTTTATCTATAGAATTATAAAGTGGAAGTACCATGAATGGAAACATTGTATATATCATTCCAATCATTACCGCTCCATAAGAATACAACATCTTTAGTGGTTCTTTTATGATTCCAGTTATAAGTAGTGTATGATTTAATATCCCATCATTACTTAAAATTACTATCCAACCATAAGTACGTATTAATGAATTAGTTAAAAATGGTGCCATTATTAAAAGCAATATTAAGATTTTATATTTCTTTATTTTAGTAGCAAAGTATGCAAACGGGTATCCAAAACCCAATGTAAATATTGTTGTAGTAAAAGCCACGAGTATAGAGTCCCAAAACACTTTAGCATATAACGGGCTAGCCATTTTTGTATAATTTGAAATTGTTGCCACATAAACTATACTACCGTCATCACCCCTTTGCATAAAACTAATAAATACAATATAAAGCAAAGGAATAGCAACTAAAAACAGCATCCAAAATGATATTGGAACTATTGTAAACACCTTTGACATATTTTCTTTCATGTTTCTCATCTTCTTCACCTAACCTTCTTCAACTATAAATACGTCTTCTGGCTCAAAGTACATCCAAACCTCACTACCTATACCTATTAAGTCTTTTTTCTTATCATAATCACAAACTATAATTTCTTGTCCACTTTCACTTTCCATAGTAGTTTTAACAATAGATCCAATATAACTATGTTCTTTTATTGTTGCTTTAATTCCAAATGGTTGTTTTTCCCTAGTATATTTTATATTTTCTGGTCTGATTAAAATATAGCTTTGTTTATTTTTAGAATTATCATAATTTTTATAATTTAAGTTCATCTCATATCCACCAATTTGGGCTGATATTGTTTCTTCATCAATTTTTTTTATATTAGTTTTAATCAAATTAGACTCTCCAATAAACCCGGCTACAAATTTTGTCTTAGGCCTCTCATATATATCTTCTGGGCTTCCTATCTGTTCTATAATTCCATCATTCATCACTGCTATTCGATCAGACATATTAAGTGCTTCCCCTTGATCATGTGTAACATATACAAAAGTTATTTGTAATTTTTTTTGAAGTTTCTTAAGCTCAACTTGCATTTGCTTTCTAAGTTTTAAATCAAGTGCACCTAGCGGCTCGTCTAAAAGTAATATTCTAGGCTTATTTATTAGTGCCCTACCTATTGCAACTCTTTGCTTTTGCCCACCACTTAATCCGTCTATTTTTCTTTTCTCGTACCCTTCGAGTTGTATTAAACTGAGCATTTCAATAACTCTCTTTTTTATTTCCTTCTTTTTAATCTTTCTAATTTTTAACCCATATGCTATATTGTCAAACACATTCATATGCGGGAACAATGCATAATTTTGAAATACTGTATTTACATTTCTCTCATTGGGCTGCTTGTTTTCAACATGTAAGCCTTCTAGTAGAACGCTCCCACTTGTTGGTTTTTCAAAACCTGCTATTATTCTAAGGGTTGTTGTTTTCCCACAACCACTTGGCCCTAGTAACGTTAAAAACTCGCCTTTATTTACCGTGAGAGAGATATTTTTAATTACTTCCTTATTTCCAAACTTTTTTATTATATTATCTATTTCTAATATGATTTCTGACAATTCAAAAAAACTCCTCCCATATTATCTACTACTAAAAAAATATTTCATTAAAAATTTCTACTCTAATTATACCATAATGTTCATAATTATGATTATATATCCTAATTATACTATGTATATACTTAAAATTATTTACACTTTTTCACTTGTTTAACAATTTGTTTTTCTTTGTTAACCATCCATATACCTATACACACCAATACAAGTGCAACCATATTTTTATATTCAAATATATTTTCATTTAAAAATATTGCTGAGAGTATTGCTCCAAAAATTGGTGTTAAAAAATTAAAAACAGATATTGGGCCTACCTTATTATATTTTAGAAGTAGATTCCATAATGAAAATGCCGCCGATGACAATAAAGCAAGATACATTAATAAAAGTGAAGAATCCATTGTAAAATGATAAACTCTACCACCGAAGATAATTCCAAGTAGCATTAACATTATTCCTCCTATAAAAAGGCTATACCCCGTTACTACCATTACATCCATGCTTTTAGTAAGTTTTTTAGCATATATAGCACCTACTGCAAAAACGAATGCCGCAATCATTAAAAACCCTTCACCGTTAAACTTAAAAGAAAAATTCAATAAATCAGAACTAAAATTCACTATCATAACTCCTATAAATCCTAAAATACACCCCGTTATTTTTCGTAAACTCAATTTATCATTTGCATAAACAAAATGAGCTAAGATGACACTAAAGAATGCAGCTGTGGAAGTCATTATAGAACTTTTAACACCTGTGGTATTAGATACCCCTATATAAAAAAATATGTACTGAATTGTAGTTTGAATTATCCCCAAAAAACATAAATCAAAAGAATTTTTTATAGAAATATCGAATATTTTCTTACCACAACTTTTTGTTATAACAAGTAACACTATCCCGGCTATAACAAATCTATAACCTGCAAATACAAACTTAGACGGAATATCACTTGAAGAAATATTAAACATTATATATCCATTTTTAACTGCTGGGAATGCACTTCCCCATAAAAAGCAACAAAATGTTGCAATAATAGCTACAACTTTTTTATTTGTAAAAATATTTTTGTTTTCCAAAATAATCAAAATCCTCTCCTATCTATTTATTTCACACTAATCATTATACATTTATCTTCTATTCAATACCAATATCAATATAAATTAATTACCATATTTAATAATAACATTAACAAAATGACTCTACTTATAATATTATATAATATGATTCTTTATTTATATTTAAAATGCCAAAAAATAAGGAGGAGATATATGCAAATAAATAACATAAAGAGCCCCTGTATATCTACACTTTCGTATTTACATTCTAATTATATGAAAATAACCTATCCTGATTTAAAAAAGATGTTCGAAATCTCTGTATTAAGCCGTGAATTAGATGATGAAAATGATGAAATTCTGGATGTTACTGCTTCCATTTTAATAAAAACTCACAAAGATAATACAATTTTACCTACCCTAGCAGATGTTATTTTTTCTAGAAACAGAAAAGGTCTCTTTAATCATGATCTGATATGGGCTTTTTTTCAAGCACGAGATCCATACAGTTTAATGCTAATTGCAAATTATTTGAATTCAGATGATATAAATGATGTCAAATTAGCGCAAAAGCTTTTAGGTTTTGATCCTAGCATAGATATGACGCGTGGAATTAATACCCAAAAACAATATTTCTCTTTTTTTTACTATCTTAAGGAAAACTACCCTTTTCTTTATTTTACAGGAGAGAGTTTTCAAAGAGAAAGTAATCCTACTCCTTATAGCATAGCAATGGATTCCAAATATTTATACAAACGAGTATCAGTGGATACTGGTATTTCCTTAATACCTTTAACTCAAAAGGAAAACAGCTTATCTAATTATTTTAATAGATTAGATAATGATACTAAACAGCTACTATCAAACTTCTCACTTAAAACTCAACATGAAAATAAATATTTATGGAGGTCATGGATTAATCAATCTATAATTAAACAAATAAATATGGCAAGGTCAAATTGAGCTTTTTTATAATTTAATTATTAAACCCAATATAAGAATTATAAGGAGGTTAATAGATGATAATAATTTCTGGAAAAGTTGTTAATGTTAATACTTTTATAAATGATTATAATCCAAATGATATTGAAAAAGATATTATAACTAAGATGGATTCAAGTGGATCAAAATATGAATATGATTCATTAACTCAATTTAAATTTGAGTTAGATCTTAGGTATAGTATTGTTATTGCCGCTAAAAATCTAAATAAAGGAGATATGGAATTTAGAACCTTTCGCAAATCAATATGTAACCCTGATTATTGGGATCGTACGAAAGAAGGTGGTTTCATATTAAAAAAAGGAGTAGCTCCTAGCGATGCTATTAAGGATATTTCTATAAACAGTTCTAAATATGGTACTGAATGTGCAACCGCCATGATTATTATTTATTATCAAGCACTACTTAATATATATGACGCAAGTCTTTTCAATAAGTTATTTCCAAGCATTCAATTAATGAATTGGCATTATATAGATGATCTTCTTGAGGATGTTGGTTATATAGAAAAAAGAAGTGATTATTTTCCTGGGGATAGACGATACTTTTATAACCCAGATGTAGATCCAGTAGAACCCGAATGGCAAGGAGAAAATGTTATAGACCTAAGTAATGGTCTTTATTTTGGGCATGGAATCGGAATCGGAAATGCCGATGAAATGATTTATGAATTAAATAAATTTAGAATAAAAGATGCAACTACCTCAGCCTACTTACTAGATTCAGCAGCGCGCCCAGATTTCAAAGCACTAGCTGACATAAAATAAACCGCTTCAAAAGGTAAATATATCCTTTTAGAAACAGTTATTTCTTTAAATTATTATTATTTTAATGCGTCCAAGTATTTGCTTTAAATTATCTTATAAAATTTGATCTCAACTCTTAATGAATTCTAAAAGATCATCGTTAACACGGTCTGAATGTGTATACGTTAAACCATGAGGTGCACCCTTATAAATTTTTAGAATAGAGTTCTTTATTATTTTCGATGAGCGAAGGCCAGCAGTACCAATGGGCACAACCTGATCATCATCACCGTGAATAATCAAAGTTGGAATATCAATTCTTTTGAGATCTTCGTTAAAATCCGTCTCAGAAAATGCTTTGATGCAATCATATGTGTTCTTGCTACCTGCCTGCATCCCATAAAGCCAGAATGAATCCATCATTCCCTGTGATACTTTAGACCCTGGCCTGTTTGCACCGAAGAACGGGCCACTAGCAAGGTCCTTGTAGAACTGAGAACGGTCGTTTAAGGATCCGAGACGTATTCCATCAAAAACGTCCATAGGTACTCCGTCAGGATTTGATGTTGTTTTTAGCATAAGTGGTGGAACAGCAGATATAAGAGCAGCTTTTGCTACCCGTTTCGTTCCATGACGTCCTATGTAACGAGCAATTTCACCGCCACCCGCAGAAAATCCAATTAGTATAGCATTTTTCAGATCTAGCATCTCAATTAGTTCCGATAGATCATCCGCATAAGTGTCCATATTATTGCCTTCCCATGGTTGACTCGACCGTCCATGTCCACGACGGTCATGTGCAATACACCTATAACCTTTTGATGCTAAAAACATCATCTGAGACTCCCAACTATCTGAATTTAGTGGCCACCCATGACTGAATACCACAGGTTGTCCTGTTCCCCAATCTTTGTAATAAATCTGCGTTCCATCTTTCAAAATCATCATACTCATTGTTTTTTCCTCCTTTTTTTATTCTTTTTTATATTTTTCTTTCTTTTATATATTAGTATCTTTGATAAATAATAATATTTAAAAGAAAGGAATTTTAAATTTAAATCTATCATATTTTCCAAAAATTTAGAATGTTCTATATATACTATAACATTTATTTAATTAAATTTCATTATTATTTGACAAATAATGCATTTGTAATATTGTTTTATGTACTGTTTTTATTATATTTTTTCAGAAAAGGCATAACAAGACATGCTATACCTTCTTTGTAAACAATATTTAATCTTAATTATCTAACGCTTCCAAGCAGTCACATATTCCTCAAGTATCTTATGGAGTACTTTTCCTATTTCACTATAATGCTCATCGTCAAGATTTGCGAGTGATATTCTAATTGACCATTCAGGGCCATGAAATCCACCACCACTAAGTAACACTATAGAAGATTCTTGTGCTAACCGAAAAAGGATATCCACAGGTTTATATTCTCTTTGTAAATACTTTGCAAATTCAGTACCATAATAGTGACATGCCCACTCTAACAAATCAAATTCTGTATAATATGCTGCATCTAGCGGATCACGCCTAAGCTCTAAACCCAAACCTTTAAATAATAGCCCTTGCCTACGGTGGCAAATATCTTTAGTAAGCTGTTTATATCTATTCTCTTTATCAAGTAGTGAAAATACAGAGAAAAATGCCATTTGTATTTGTTGAGGTGTTGATAAACCAGCCGTATGATTTAGTGCTACTTGCCTACTATCTGCAACTATTCTATCAATAAATGGAATTTGCTCAGGCTTAGTTGATAATGTAGAATAACGTATCCTTGCCCTTTCTTTTTTGTCTTCAGGTAATTCTCTTAATAATTTATCAAATACATTGTCTTCATAAAGAGCAATAGTACCAAGGCGCCATCCCGTTACCCCAAAATATTTAGAAAAAGAATATACCCCTATTGAGTTATATGGCATATCAGCTACTAATGATCGAAAATTATCAACAAAAGTACCGTAAACATCATCTGAAATAATCATCAAATTAGGATTATCTTTTTTAACTATACTTTTTATAAGATTTATTGTTTCAGGCTTCATTGCTACAGATGGTGGATTGCTTGGATTTACTATAAACAAAGCTTTTATAGATGGATCCCTAAGTTTTTCAATTTGATCATTAGGGTATTGCCACGTATGCGCTCCATTTGATGTCATCTCGGAAGCTAAAAGTTCCACAACATCAAAATTATAACGTGGTAAGTGTGGAATTTCAAGATAAGGAGTAAATATAGGTGCCATTAGTGCAACTTTATCACCAATAGATAGTATATTATTAGCTATTAAGCTATCAAATATATAACACATTCCTGCCGTTGCACCTTCTACAGCAAATAGCTTGAATTTTCCAGCTGGTGGCGCCTTATAACACAACTCTTGAACTAGGTAATCGTGAACAACTTTTTCAACATGTACAAGCATTCTATCAGGTTCTGGGTAGTTATCTCCAATAATCCCATCTGCGAGTTCATGTACCCAATCATCTGGATTAAACCCTTTAGATATTATTCCATAATTTATAATATTTTCAAGAAGCTCACTTCCTGGATAAGTAGAATTCTCCTTAATAAAATATCGAAATCTATTTGCAATTCCTTTTTTTTCTGGCATCCCAGCAAGATCGTTGTTATTCCATACTCTTCGTGTTTCTGAAACTGAAAAAAGACCAAATGTAAAAAAAGCTTCCCTAGGAGTTGCTGCTGTCCAATTAGGATTACCTCTACCTGCATCTAGTAATGCATGAGCACCCTTTTCTTTTGATTCTTCTGCAAGGTTAATCAATTTATTTTTAAGTTCAAACGGACTTACCTTACCATAAATATGTTCTATTTCTTTGCGTTTGATATCAAGTGTATCCATATTTATCCTCCTATTATAGCAACAAAATAATATTTCAAATAATATTATTTTATTCTAATATTTGTTGTACTATTTTTTCCTTTGCTTCTTTTTAGTATCCTTTACCTTCTTTTTTTTATTTTTACTTTTGCCTTTATTTAACTTACTAACGCCTAACATAAATTGAGATTTAGGACTATTATCTTTCTTAGCAAAACAATCCCAGCATCCTAGTTCTGCTACAGTATCATTAAAAAACGAATAACCTTCAGCCTTTAAATTTGGAAATTTCGCTATATCATGGATTTTAATAGCTCCATCTACTTCCTCAAGTGATATGCAATCCTCATCAACTAATTCATCTGCGTAAGCTTTTTTTATTTGTTCATATAATTCACTAGGACCAGCATCACAAGAATCGTATATAAGTTCATTCCACACTTGTGAAAATTCACGTTCAAGTTTTCCTTCAAATAAACTCTTATAGTATTCAATAACCTCCTTTTGAGATATAACACCTTCACCAAGCAGTGCAATAAAAGATTTAATAGCAGCGCTTCTAACGTATTCGTTAATACTACTATCTTCCACGAGTCTTTTTAGTGGCTCAGTATCACTGCCACAAACTGATGCTAAAATTCTATGTAAATCCTCAGTAAGGTACTCACGATAAATATCACTTGATATTTCATTTGGTATACTAATCAAATCTATAATCGGATTAAGGCTTTTCTTTTCTTTAAACTGTGCTAACAAAAATATTGCATATATGTGTGCAAAATAATCAGGTTTTTCCAGTATCTCTTCATAATTATCTTTAGCATTTTTTAATATTTCGATTAAGTCAGGTATAAACTCATCCCTACGATTTATTATCTCTTTTAATTGTGCCTCTGGAAACTCACCATTATTATATTCAATTTCTTTAAGTAATTCTTTCATAAAATAAAACTCCCTCTTCATTTGATTTGTCACTATATTATATCTCATTTTTCCCAAAAAAATTAAAAAATATAATTTATTACACTATTCAATATTTAATGGCTATAGTTAGATATAAATAATCTTAACAATTAAAATATATACCCAAACATCCCCTTGTATACACCTTCAAAAAATTGTAGTATATTATATACTAGTTAAAAGAAATTTTAGTTGTTTAAAATTTATATGAAGGGGTGATAACCATGGAAAATTTTACAACACCAACTTATACTCACCTTGAGGATATTAAATTTAATATATCCGATTTAGAAGGATCATATTACGGTGGCAGTCAATATTGGTTCCCCAAAAAACTTAATAAGCTTAGTGGTTGTGGCCCAGTTGCTGCTGCTAATATAACTGCATATCTAGCCCAACTATTCCCAAATAAATATAGCAATTTATACCATTATAAGGGCATTATAAATAAAGATGATTTTACGAAGCATATGATTGAAATCAGAAAATACGTAAAGCCAGGAATCTTTGGACTTACTTCTGTTCAGCAATTTTCAGATAATGTTTTAGCTTTTGCAAAACAAAGAGATATATCTTTAACCCCTCACATTTTAGATTATAGTGCAAGTAGTATTGATGAAGCTGTTAATTTTATTTTAGAAGCATTATCTCAAAGACTTCCATTAGCCCTCTTAGTTCTTAAACACCCAATAAAAGAATTTAAGGAATATACTTGGCATTGGATGACTATAACTGGCCTTGAGCTAAATTTAAAAGACAATATATATTATATCTCTGTATCCACCTATGGTGAACATCGAAAGATAAACTTAGATCTGCTTTGGAATCAAAGACGTGCAAAAGATATAATTAGGCTTGAATATTTCACCTAATATGTAGCTCCCTTGAAAACGTAAATACTAAAATGGACTTAGGTTTTAGTAAAGCAATAGCTTTTTTCTTAAAAGCTATTGAAATAGCTGTTTTACTTCTTGAACTTATGACATTAACCCCAATACTCATGAGAATACTAGCTGGGCATCTATTTTGGCCATCACATAATGTTGCAGGGCTTATCTTACTAAGTACAATTCTACTTCCTATAGTAATACCAGCATTAATTTCTGTGCAAGAGAAATTATCCGAAAGATTGCAGAAAAGATATGCTAAATCAACATCAAATGAAGAAGTATCTAATTAATAAATATTTACAATAAAAAGAAAGGCAAATCCTTAGGATTTGCCTTTCTTTTTATTGTAACTTTTACTTGACTAATTTTCTTTAATCTTACTCCTAGTAAATGTTCTTGTTAAATATGATATAAAGAACCCGAAAATTATAAATCCTACTGGTCCACCATAATTCTTGAGTATTGGGATTATCGCTTCTGAGAAATTCTTAGCTCCTGCAATTTCTCCCCATCCTGCTCCAAAGAATG
>ERZ1463037.6-NODE-6-length-46869-cov-12.793310_pt1 | contig 46869 bp, 52 predicted proteins | sample MGYA00564484_ERZ1463037 | MGnify/ENA primary metagenome ERZ1463037 (study PRJEB39244, sample SAMEA3635151) | Helicobacter pylori | study: EMG produced TPA metagenomics assembly of PRJEB11511 data set (Assembly of a 5300-year-old Helicobacter pylori... | reverse complement strand
TATGGTTCATTGGGATGTTTTAATGGGTCAGTTGTTACCCAGTTTGAAAATGCGACTGGTCTTTGCATTTTGTATTTTGTCATTTCATATTCTATAACCTTGTCTCCAATATCACAAAGAAAGGCTTCAAAAGGTGATGCTCCCTTTGTATAAAGATATTTACCATTATAATTAGTCCTACTCGGATTGTTTTGATTGCTGCTTACTACAAAAGCAGGGTCCCATTCTATACCCAAAATCCACCCAATGACATACTTTGAAACATCTGATGTATAAGTACCGTCTGCATAACCTTTTTTAACTGGAATGTAAGCATTTCCGTGTAATACATCAACAGTCTCATTACCTGTTTTTATTACATCCTTTAATATCTTGTCATTATTTCCATAAACATCATTAATCGTTGCAATATCATTTTCATTGACCCACACGCCATGAAAAATATAAATAGGTTTTTTACCAGCCTCTTCAGCCTTCTTATTAAAATCATACAAAGCATTATAAAATTGAGGTCTTTGAATTGTATAAACTCTAATTGTATTTGCATTCATGTTAGCTATATAGCCAAACCATCTATAATATTCATCGTACGTGATTGCAACGTCTCCAGGAAAAGCGCCTGGTTTTCCAGCTCCAATATTAACCCCTTTTATAAACATTTTGTTCCACGTGCCTTTTTCTAAAACATAAAAAGAGTTTTTGTCCGTCTTACTTATATATCCTAATGTATTTTTGACTACTGCTGTACTCTCTTTATTACTCACATTCTTTTTTGAAAATATAAATAATGTAAGTGTTATTGTACTTAATAAAATAAATATTATAATACCAATAAATATATTTTTTTTATTTTTAATCATCATTTTAAAGTCCCCCTAAACACGGTAGAAATAAATTCTATATTTTAATTTAATTATCTTAATTATCTTAAATTCTACAATCTATGCTTATTCCCTTTATTTTTTTATTTTTTTTTGCTCATCAAATTGTCTTGTTATTCGACATGTTTTGCAGTAGTTGTGCGTTTTTAAATAAAACAAAAAGCAGCAACACATAATTATTGCTGGTTCTCTCTCTAAACTGTTTCCCTTAAAACTTCTGTTATCTCTTCAGTTACCAAATCAATCCATATACTGTATTTGTTGTTTTCTCTCATGTAGTGAAATGATACCCAATTTCTTGCTACCCTTTTGTGGCTATTTATTTTATATGCAAAACAATGTTTAGCAAAAGTAACCTTTTTCCACTGCGTAGTATTGTCTTCGAATCCGTTTAGCTTGCAATAATCAGCAAGTAATCTCTTACCCTTTTTTACAGTTATCCTGCTTTTGAATAACCCAATTAAATGCATATAAATCCTCCCTGTATTATAGATTCATTACATTATTATATGCATCAAAATCCGATAAGTCATAAGAACATTATGATGTCGTAGAATAAATACTTTAACAACGAAAAAACTACTGAAATTATATCTCTATAACTTTCAGTAGTTAATAAATTCACATCAGATATCCCATCTTCGCCTAGCTTCGCATTTCCATTTTTCGCTTCTTGTTTATTCATTTACACATAACAGGCTGCTTATGTGGCCCATTTATTGGTTACTAATTTAAATCAAATTTTTGTCTTGAATTAATATAAATACTAAGATCCTCTATAATATATTCTCTTCCAGTAGTGTGTAATGCTTCATAACTCGCATTAATATAGTCAAAAACTCTGTAATTATTAAAGAGGTCTAAAGCTTCCTTACCCTTTAGATTTTTAGAATTTTTATAATTTTCTATACAATACACTAAAAAATCCAATTTATCTTCCATTCTCATGCCTCCTCAGGGAAAACAATTTTCCCTGTTTTTATTTCTTCAATATAAATATTGTAAAGCGTAGGCACACTTAAATGCCAAACCTTCGTCTCCTGTTGCTCCAGCTTTTCGTATAGTTTTGATGAATAAAGATTGTTTAAGGCCTCTTTATCAGAAATAATCATCTCATTTGCAATCATTTTTACTAAGCGGGATACAATTACCTGTAAAATGGTTTGAAATTCCTTCACTTCATTCATCATAAACCCTCCTTTATATCTAAATCTAACTGACCAATATAATGTAGACAAAATAAACACTTTAACAAAAAAACTACTAAAATTATATCTCTATAACTTTCAGTAGTTACCTCTTGAGAACTTGTTTAAGCTTGCTAATGTATAATGTTCTTTACTATCTCTCTTACATATTCTACATCAAAATCATTTATCTCCGAAATATATTCTACAGAAAGTCCCTTACTGTATTGTTTCAATATCAATTGTTTTATTCCTTCTTCTCTTCCTTCTTCTCTTCCTTCTTCTCTTCCTTCTTCTCTTCCTTCTTCCTTGTAGTGCAATCTTCTAATCTCGTCTATACTCAATTTAAATGCACCTCCATTTTTTTTTTTATATTCTTCATATTTTTTTTCTATCTCTGGATCTTTAATTAAAAATAAATATTCTAAAAAATCTACTAATGCTTTTATTTGATCATTATTCTTAACTTTATCATAGCCCTTTAATTCCGCTGCTAATTTTATTTTTGCCTTTATTATATCTTCATCATGTACTCCTGTTTCTAGTAAACTTTTTGCCATTTTAAAAACTAATTTCAATGGATTGTTATTGTTAATTTTTTCAAGCTTTATTTTTTCTACATCGATAGTTTTAAAATTATATATTAGTATTTCATTTTTCAACTCTGGCAATTCATAAACATATCTTTTATCTTTTCCTTGCTCACCTTTATAAGTGTATATTGCTGCAGCCACTATTTCTGACTCATCATTATTTTTATATCTAAATTTATCCCATATTCTATAAAAGTATCTGAACATTCTTTCTCCAAAAACTTTATAACCACTACTATAGCTTTGTACCTCTACGTGAATAAATAAGATCTTACTTCCTTTATCTTTTAATCTAACTTTTATTATTTTATCAGATATTACCTTTTCGCTACTATCCTTGTCAAATATGTCTTTCTGTATTTCCAGTAGTTCCTTATCTAAGGATTCTGTTCCTAATTTCCAATCTATTTTATCAAATATCTCTGGAAAAAGTAATTCTACTACTTCTACTTCGAATGCTTCTAAAATAGACTTCCAAGCTGCATCATTCATGTTTGTAAAAATAAATGGAGTAGTTATATACTGATTATCCCTGGGTTCTAGAGCTATTGGCAATCGTTCTTCATATTTCCATGAATCTACCTGCTGATCTACTAAATTAGAAGGATCCTTTTTTTCTTGTTTAATTTCAAAATAATCTCTAATAAATAAACTGTCCACATTTTCACAAGAATTTATTTCTTTAAGGCCTACTACCCTAGCATCCGTGATATTGGCGTAATGATCATTTTTACCTAGATATGGCATGTATTCAAAACTATTTTCTAAAAAACTATAAATGATTTTTCCCATGTTTTTATTATCATCAATTAGTATATAAATATCCCAGCTAGGTTTTTCAAGCCATTGTTCTTTTACTATAAGGTTTCCACCCACCTCACCAGATGCATATCCCACAGAATTATTAAAAGCTTGAATCTTTTTAGCAATATATCCCCTATCGTTTCTTGGTACTATAGAAATGTTCAAACTATTTAATTCACTATAAAACTTTGGGTATTGTAATTCCTTTTGAAAATTATAACCTTCAAGCCCAATTGCAGCTCCTATAATTCCAAGTATCGCTATTTTGTGAATATTACCATAGGTAAAATATAAGTATGTATTTACATCCGGCTTTTTAAAGAAGGCTGTCTCTCCAGATAAGGTGAATTTTAATGCCATCATATTTTATACCTCTTCCCTAGTAAATATATTGAAATATTTAGTTTTGCTTATATTCACTTCTATCTTGGTTTTATAAGGGTTATAGTAAATTTCAATGTTTAATATCCGATCAGATAATTTGTTTAATAAATCTTCAAATTTTAATGTAATAATGTCAAAATCCTTCTCTTTACTAAAAACAATATATTGAGCTAAATCTGGTAAATACAAATCCTTTTGTGTTTCTACAAATATGGCAAATTCATTTTCACAACCAACCTTAGAATTTGTATTATATGCAGTAACGCATATGAGTGAGACTTCTTTAAATTTTTTATAATCATCTCTTGTATAGCCTTTTGTTGCCCCCATTTCAATATAATTGTTATAAGCAGATGGGTTTATTACAAATGGATAAAAATAATGAGCTTCACTACTTATTATCTTTGTACCAAGGGACACGGCGCTTGCGTCATCTTTGGTTCCATCTCTAAATAGGGATAATATTTGTTGCCTCTCTATGGTGGTATCGTCATATTTGTTAAATCCTTGTCCAATTTGAACAGCTCCAGTTATAGATATGTTATTTCCTGCTTCAGCAAAGGTAGCCCCAAAGTTTTTAACATCTATAGCTTTAAATAAATTTTTTAAAACTTTATCATTATCCTTTTCATTTTGTAAATCTTTCACTTTAAAAATCTCTTCATATCTTTCTTTTAAAGATTTTGGTTTTATTTTTATTTCACCTTTTTTATCTTCTATTTTTAAAGATTTTATGTATAACACTGGTTCACCGTTATTCTCCCACATTTTTTTCATAGGATATTTTAATGCTTTATCGCTACCAAATATTTCACCTGTTGATATTGACTTAGGTTGTCCACTAAAATCTGCATTCCAATTTGCCATTATTGATTTTATTCCTATAACACCACAAACCCTAAACTCCATTGCTCTTTGTCACCTCTTTTTTTATTCATTTATTAAATCACTATATAAAAATCCTGCCACCATAAAATTATCATTTACTGCACTTTTTACCTGATAGTTAAGAACCATAGTCCTTAGATTATCAAAGTTTTTATTTTCTTTTTTAAGAATATAATTATATCTATTAAGAAGTTTTTCTAATGATTCTTTTAATTTTTCATCCCTCTTACAGTTAAGGATTGGAACAATAAGAGAAAACATAGTTTTATCTGATCCATTTAAGAGTTCATTTAAAGGTTCATTTAAACATACTAAATAGCTTAAAATTTGACCGATGACAAAATAATATTCATAGTCATTATCAAAGCCAACTATTTGCTTCATCATTATCTTTTCTCTTAAACTACTAACAATCTTATTTAAAATGTCTTCCATATCGCTTTCGCCTGTAAAGTAATTTAGGATTCCACATCTAAGGTTAAATTGTTGTTTTGCTTTTTCCCTATAATTGTTACATATTGAGTCCTTAATTATCTCCATAGATGTTTTATCAAATATTTGCTTTATTATTGTAGCATCTCCCTTGTAAAACCAATTAAAAAAGGCACCTCTTGATTTTATAAGATTTTCTTTAATTACAAAATCATTTGTTTTTATATCTCTCGGATTTGTGAAATAATTTTCGAATAAAATTTTATAAAAGAAAACATCGTTAATTATTTTTTTAAGTTTGTTTATTTGTTTTATTTCTCCATACTTAGAAGTAAGTGAGCCTTTAACTTTTACAGAATCTATTGGTATAACTTTATTCACAAATAATCCAGAAATCTTATTGTCAAATCCCACAATAGTATCAAAATCAAGAATTTCTATCTCTTTACTTTTTATTGTTCTTAAAAAATAACCTGAAAATTTATCGTTTAAATACTCCATGTTTGATAAACACTTTATATCCCCATTTCCTATATAAATATTTGTTTTACCTCTGCAAGCATTATTAAATAGGTAATCAAAAAAGTTTTTTTGAAGTATTGCTTCGTTTATTGAAATTAAATAAGGTAAAGAATTTTTTCTAGTCTTATTTCTCAGAAATGGTTTTTTTGAGTTTAACCCCATGTTATCATTAGGCAGCCCATATGTTATATTATCTACTTGAAAATTATAGCGAGGACTATTATAAATATTAGGTATCACATATTTTGCACTTTCTTTTTTATATAAGTCTATATCATACTGGAAAAATATCTTTAGATAGTTCTTATTCTTAGCTACCTTGTTTATAAGTGAAAATATATTGTTTTTAATCCATTCTTTGTTTTTTTGAATTAAATTATAATTACTCCTGCCGTATTTCGCGTCTATTAGTTCATAGATTTTTCTTCTTTCCTTGTCTATATTTTCTTTGTACTTAATTCTTGGATTTTTTAATATTTCATAATAATTGTCTATTATATTTTCTGTCAATTTTTCAACATTAACATTTTCTTTTTTTATAAAAAAGCTCAAATAATTGTTACTATGTATAATTTTATGAGGATCTATTGGTTTATTAATATCGACTAATTTAGAAAAATAATCCATCAAAGCAAAATCGTAATATCTATCATCTTTATCAGAGCTTTTTTTATCAATCTCTAATATTTCGATAATATTACCATTAGAATGGACTAAAACATAAGTTCCTTCACTTAAAACACAACTATCAGTTATCAGTTTTTCACCTTTTTCTTCATATTTCTTTTGAAAAACTTCTAAACAACCCTTTAACATTAGGAACCCTCCCTATAACTATTTGCAGTTTACATACCCATAACCACGGGCATTCATCTCAAGCAGACCTGTCCCAAGCGAAAAATATGCTAAGTCCTGTGCTAAATTATTATCGGCAATGTTTAATGTTATTTTATCTCCAAGCATCCTTATATCTTTATATTTTGTAGCTATTAGTGTTTTATTATCAAACCTTATGTATGTAAATAAATCAAACTCTTCATTAATAGTATGTTTTATATAGTTATTATATTTCTTTATTAAATTTTCTTTTAATCTCTTTTCAAATATTTCTAAACTTTCATTTGTCCGCCAATATCCACCTTCAAATTTTGTCACAACTGATGTAATAGAATATATTCTCTCAATATATCTTTTAGGAATAATTTTTGTTTCCATAGTTATTGCTTTCAAGGTATTATTATTCTCATCTTCTAAAAATTCCTGAAAATGATGTACTAATTTTCCCTCAACTGTTCTTATTGTAATGGTATATATATTCCCAGCTAAATATATTTTGCCCTTTTCAATTGGATAAAAGGAGGAGAAGGTGTAATTTTTATATTGATTATTATTATGAAAATTTAGAAAGTCTATGTCTTTGGTTAGACAGCTATCTATAATTTTACTTATTTCTATTTGACATTCCTCCATTGGAATATCTTTTTTAAGATAAACTTTTAATAACAATTGCCATACCTTCATTTTTAAAACTACTCCTCTATTTACTATATTTAACATACTATTAAATCATTATTTTCTCTACCACCACAATCTATTGATTTAAGCAATGCTTTTACTGTTATCTTCTTAGAAGTATAATTTTCATCATACTTTTTTATAATTCGATTGAGTATCATATTTGCTTGTTCACTTGTTGTTCCTGAAAGTAGGACAAGCACTTGTGTCTCGCTCTACTCCGTCACAACATCACCTTCACGTAGATCTTGTATTAATACATTAAGAAGTGACCCTATTCCATTTCTCATTACTTTATTATCTTGTCCCCTGTTTTTCACTCTATTTATTGTAAATAACCCCATAAATATAATTTGTTTAGTCCTTACTGCTCTATGACATTCTAATTTATAAACAGAAACAAATGTATCTGGCTCACAAAAGTAAGCACCATCCGATTCACGACTGTCTACCATTATTTTTTGAAAAGAACTTAAATCCACTAATACCTTTTTATCATTACATTTAATTTTTCGGTATAGCTTTCTTAGGTCAGATGATGGTTTTACTCCCATCTCCTCGTAGAGCATAGATGTTACGTATTCATATTGTTTTTGTGCTTGGACCATATTACCCTCTTCAATAAGTGCTTCAATATAAGGTAAATGGATTTTTTCTTCAAATGGTTGAATTATTAATGCCTCTTCACATACCTTGAGAATATCCTTATTCCTTTTATATTGTTTTAATAGTTTTATTAAATTAGCTATTACATCCATATAAATACGATGATAATAGTTTCTAATAGGCATAACCCACTCATTGTAGGAGTCTTCACAAAGATAATCACCTTTATATAACATTAATGCCTGTTTTAAAAGATCAATTGCCTTAAGAAAATCATCATTTTCCTCGTATACTTTAGCTTTTTCATAAAGATCTTCAAACTCATCAATATCCGTCCAATAATATGATTCCTTATTCCAGCTATAACACCCTTGCGAATAATTTATAACTGACTCTCCATCTTTATTTACGCCTTTATAATCTAGAAGCATTCTAAGTCTGTAAACAAGATTTTGCAAAGCTTTTACTGGATTATCACATTCTTTATCCTTCCATAAAACATCGAAAAAGTTTTCTTGTACAATTCTTTTATTTCTATATGTAAGCGTGTATTTAAATAAATTCCACACTTGTTGAGACCGCTTGCAATCATTTGAAAGAACCTTTCCATCCAATACTACTTCGAAGCAACCTAGTGTATATACTTTCAAACACTTTTTTTCCGTTTTGCATGTAAGATTTAAATTATTTGCTAACAAAAAAATCCCTCCCCATCATTTATTCATATACTGTTTGCCACCCTTTAAATATATTGGAATTACCTCTTTCACCCATGAACGAAATTCGTTACTAGGCTGGGATATTGGTAATTCATTCACCTTTTCATTCATTAATAAAATCATTTCAATTAAGCTTCTAAAATGGGTTCTCTGATCAGACTTACAGTGCTTAATTTCACCATGTATGCTGCTATCATTGTTCATTATGATATTTAAGGTAAACTCTTCTGATTCATTATCATTCATCTTCATAATCAATTCCCCTTAGTGTCATACTTAATAATCATTATAAGTAAATTTTGCCATTATATGGTCATAACTCTTCCTTATCTCAGTCACAGTTCAGTCGCAAATAATACAGAAAATGTAAAAGTTGATAAAAGTGACATTACGTCTCCTCTATCAGCTATCTATAATATTTTATATTCAAAAATTTAATTACTCTATTGAACTAATTGGTTTTAATAATTTTTCTACAATTATATTATTTGATGTTGCCAACACTTCATGTTTATTTAAAATACGAGTTAATACTCCATCCGCTTGTTCAAGTGTTACTTCTGATAACAAAACAATTACCTGAGTTCCACTCCATTCTGATACAACATCTCCCTCGCGAAGATCTTGTATTAACATATCTAATAATGCCCTCATTACTTTTTTGAGTACGTTACTATTATTGGTTTTGTTTTTTGCCACTGATATGGTGATCATACCCATATAATCAACTTGTCCACCCCTTGCTGCCTTGCGACAATCTAATTTGTAAATTGAGCTAAATATATCTGGATCACAAAAGAAAGCACCATCACAGTCATCCCTGTCCACCATTACTTCTCGTATATCATCCAAATTCATAAGCTTCTTATCTATCTTATTATCAGCCTTATTATCATCATTACATTTAATTCGATGGTATAAGTTACGTAAAGCAGTTGAAGGTTTTACTCCCATATCATTGTATAACCTGGATGTTATAGATTTATATTCATTCTGTGCCTGCTTCATATTGCCAGTTTCAATAAGTGCTTCAATATAAATTACATACAGCTTTTCTTCAAACTGTTGTATCATTAATGCCTCTTCACAAACCTTTAAAACATCCTTTATCCTGCCATCGTCCCTTAGTAATTTTGTAAGTCTACATATTATATCAATATATATACGATGATAATAGTTTCTAAGTGGAGTTACCCACTCATTATATGGGTCATCAGAAAGATAATCACCTTTGTATAAGCTTAACCCTCTCTGATAAATTTCAATAGCATTATCAAAATCCTTATTATTCTCAGAGGTTTTACCATTGTTATACAAGTTCTCAAACTCATCAACATCTGTCCAATAATTACATTCCTTATTCCAGCTATAACAACCTTGCGAATAATTAATAATTGACTGACCCTCTTTATTCTCTTCTTTATAATCTAGAAGCATTCTAAGTCTATAAATAAGATTTTGTAACGCTTTTCCAGGGTTATCACATTCATTATCATTCCACAGGACATCGAAAAAATTTTCTTGTATAATCCTTTTATTTCTATATGTAAAAATATATTTAAATAAATTCCAAAGTTGTTGGGACCGCTTGCAGTCATTTGAAATTACCTTCCCACCTGATTTAACTTTAAGTGAGCCCAATGTATATACCTTTAGACAATCTTTATCGCCACTTTCAATAATTCTTAAGCTACTATCTAACAAATTTAATCTCCCCCTTTAAACTATCTAACTACTTTAAACCACACTCAAATAAAACTGTTTTTTATAAGGGCATAAAAAAACTCCATTTTCATAGATTTTTCTATGAAAAGGAGTGGATTCACTATTAGCTCATCATATTCAAAGTGACCAATTAAGAATATGTTTCATTGCTTCCAAGAAATTTGTTTTATTAATTATTAGTTTATTCTACAATTATATACTATTTTGCTTTTATATGGTAGTCATTTCTATAAAAAGCATCCTAATATTTAACATTATTATAAATTTATATATAATCAGTTTTATAATATTCATGTTATTTGCATATTTATCTCATTGCTATATTCCTATAAACTAAATTAAAATATTTTAATATATCTGTTAGAATATACGTTAAACTTCACCCTAATATTTATTTCACTTACACATTTTCACTTTTATTAGATTCTTTAAGCTCCCTTTTAGTTTTCACTCCACTTTTCTTACCTTTACCATTGGAATAGTAGTCATATCCATAACCTACAAACGCTCTTTTATCAACTTTATTTAATACGACTCCAATTAATGCAGCGTTAACATTTGCTAATAATTGTTTTGATTTTTTACAAATTTCTATTTTTGTTTGTTCACAGTTTATTACTAATACAACTCCAACTTTGTCAGTAACTAAGATAATGGCATCTGCAAATGCAACTATTGGAGGGGTATCAAGTATTACATAATCATATTCTTTTTCCATATCCTTAATAAATGTTTTCATCTTCTGAGATGCTAATAACTCCGACGAATTATAATTAAGTGTTCCAGCAGTTAACACATTTAATTTATCGTTAATCTTTGCTATAATTTCCTCAACTTTTCTTTCCTTCAAAATCACATCAGCTAAACCTTCACTGTTACTAATATTAAAGTATCTATGGACACTAGGTTTTCTAAGATCACAATCAACAAGTAAAACCCTCTTCCCTGTTTTTGCTATAGCAAAAGCAATATTAGTTGAAACTGAAGTTTTACCCTCATTAGGGCTTGAGCTAGAAACCATTAAAGTATTTATTCCTCTGTTCTCCAGAGAAAATAACAAATTGGTTCTCATGCTTTTAAAAGCTTCAGCAACTTGCGATTTAGGCTGTTTCTCTACAATAAGATTCATCATATTTTTTTGTTTTGGAATTAACCCCATGGTAGGTAACCCTAATTGTCGTTCTACATCCTCTTCACTTTTAATTGTATTATCCAAATGATCTATAAAAAAAGCTAGCGACAATGAAAATATTAAACCTAGGATAAATGCTTTTGCAATATTCAACTTTTTGTTTGGTTTTATTGGTACTTCAGGATCTAAAGCCTTATCCATTATTTTTACACTCCCTGAGGATAGAAGCTTTTGAGATTCTTCTATAAATGCTTGTGATAAAGCATTTGCTCCTTGCGCAGCTACTTCTGCATTTCCATTTTTATAAGATGTATCTACTATTTGTGTACCTGTTTCAGACGTAATATCTTCATTAGACATAAATTCTTTCCAAGTAACACCAAGATTAAGTCTCCCAAGAGCATTTTCGGCTACTAGCCTAGATTTTGCAATTTGACTGTATGTCTTAATCAAATCTTGGTACATCGTTACTTCACTCTCTGTAATCTTTTCTGTACTATCTTTTCCAACAATGACTGTACATTGAGCTTCGTATACGGGTTTAAGCACATAAAAACTTAATATTCCAGTTACAATAGTTGCAAAAGCTGTTATTAACATTATTAATTTTATTCGTTTTCTAATTATGATTAAAAAATCTTTAATTTTCATGTGATTTTCCTCTTCCATGATGCACCCCTTCATTTATTGAAATTATCGTCTAAGCAGCGTTTTTATCACCAAGTAATACAAATACCGTTTTTATAATAAGCTTTATATCAATCCACGTATTTCTTTCCTTAATATATTTTATGTCAAGCTCCATCCACTCTTCAAAACCAATATTATTTCTACCCATTACCTGCCAATAACATGTTAACCCCGGTTTAGCCAGTAATTTTTGTTTATGATAAGAGTTAAAGCAGCACACTTCTTTAGGCAAATTAGGTCTAGGACCAACTAATGACATATTTCCCTCAAGTACATTAAATAACTGTGGTAATTCATCAATACTAGTTTTTCTTATAATCCTACCCACACTTGTAACCCTTGGATCCCTTTTAATTTTAAACATAGGTCCAGACATTTCATTTTTACTCATTAGCTCTTTTTTAAACTCTTAGGCATTACTAATCATGGATCTAAACTTATACATTCTAAATATATCTCCATTAATTCCAACTCTATCTTGAGCGAAAACAGTAGTTCCTTTAGAATTGAACTTTATAGCAATCGCTGTACCAAGCATAATTGGTAGTAATAATATAATTCCAACTAAAGCCCCCACTATATCTATAAATCTCTTTACAATAAAATAATAATATCTATTTTTCAACTTTGTATTTTCTGTATTATAAGTAACATTAGTCGGTAAGTCTGCCATATGGCTCTCCTTTCTTCTTTTCATAAACGGCTCTTAACTATTTACATTCTTTTATTTTTTATTCTTACAAACATACTCTCTATAAATTTTTCTTCTTTCAACCTCTAGGTCTCTTAAAGATGTATCCTCGTCATTATCCTTCCATGAATTAAACTCAATTTCATTACTTTTGTCCTTTTCACTTGTTAATGCATCCTCAATTAACATCATCATTTCAAGACAACTACGAAAATGTCTTGTTTGTTTTCCATCTAACCATTTTATTGTTCCTTGCCAACTTGTATTTTGCATGTATTGTATCTTTACTAAAAAAGATGTGGATGTTCCCATATTCAAGGTAAAATCTTCTGATTTATTTTCACTTATCTCCATAATTAATTCCCCTTAGTTTCATACTTAAACAATGACTATAAACAAATATTACCATGAGATGGTCACATATTAATCCTTACTTATCCTCAACTAAGTCCTTGACTAATCATAAAATGAACTAAGTTCAATCACTACTCAGTCACATGTTAAATAAGAAACAAAAAAAATGACAAAAGTGATTTTACATCACTTTTGTCAGATACCAATGTTTAATATATCTTAAACTCAATCTTGTATTTCTATATTCCTTATTTTTTTACTATAATACATTTGTTATTATTTTGTTGTATCGACACCTTTTAAATCATATAATACTTCAAAACTTTGACCACCCAATTGTTATGATAATGTTTCTAAAATATCTATAGAAATTTGCATTTTGTAAAAGCAATGGAGCAATAATTATCATACTTATATTTACATAAGATAATATAGTAACATATTTTGCTTTTGAAGTATTAAAATTAATTTCCATTATCTTCATGTTTTTGATACGCAAATGCGTAATAAAGATATTTAATTACAATAAAAACTAATTAACTAAAAATCCGCTATTAGTTGTTAACTTCTGATAATAAACCATTTTAATATCATTAGAGAATAAAGACAATTCAGCCAACCCACTAGTCAATATGCTTCTTTCAAACAATAAGGATATTGAAACAATTAAAGAAATAGCTGAAACAAAATCTACTATATACTTTTTATTTCTAAAGTACAAAATAACAAATATAAAGTAAAAGATAATATTGAATGTACCGTTGATGCTAAAGCAATACAAATTATATATAAAACATGCTTACCTTTTTACGAGATAATAAAAATCTAAACGAAAAAACAAAAATAGACATTACAACAAAGTTTCTAAGTTGTAAAAAATCTGGGAACATTGATGTTATTGAATATAATTCAAAAATTAAATGATAATTATCTGTATATTATTTGATTCCCAAAAATATAATAAAATAACATATTAAATAAGTTATTATAATAAAATTACCATAGCTCATTCCTATAGTATTGAAGCATTTCAAAATCAATGTAAATCCTAATTCGGATGAAATATTTTCTCTACTGCTAGCGTATTGATTTGCATACATAATATAATTGTTTCTTGATTAACTTGAAATTAGCAGAAAAAAGAAAAAACAAAAAGAAATAGATGATACTATTTTAGACTTTTTTCTAAAAATTTCTAACGATAAATTTATAGCTAAACATGTATTTCACCCTTCTACTTTACCTATATTTTAACTTAGTTCTGACATATAACTACATCCAATACGAACCAGCTTAGTACTACTGTTTTATATTTTTTAAAGTTAGATTTCTAAGTTACTTTTATATATATAATAAAATGTACACCTCATATAAAACATAATCATAACACTATCTTATAAACCTTCATTTTTCTTTTTTAATGGGTATTTGATGCCTGAATAAACTTTATAAAACGATATCCTCTCACACCAATTAAAACATATTAACTTAATTATTTTTAATATTTAATATCACCTTTAATAATATTATTGAATAACTTATTGATATTATTGGTAAAATTTTCATTCAAAATATGATTAAATTCTAATCTTTTATATGTATTTCATTAGTCTTATCGGTTTTTTATTTTACTCTTTATAAATTTAGGTAGTATGTTTACTATTTTAATAATATAAATTTTTTACCCCATACTCTTTATATAAAATTCATCTATCACTTTATATCCACCTTTTTTATAAATTTGCAATAGTTCTTCCCTAATATTAGTGTGCTTACTCGGTTCATTTAATTGATTATTATGCTTAGCAACCTTTTCCAAAGTCGTTGGTATTAATTTTATATTTTTTTGAAAATCAAATAAATATTTTTCAGCTTTAGTATATAAAGAAGGATGTTGCTATTGAGAAGTATTGTAGGGAAATTCTTTGTGAAGAGAAGGTATCGGTGCAAGCCCATCCCAAAGATAAGAATAAGTATTTAGGAGTGTAGTAATGTTTAAAAGTAATTACTTTAAAATATTTATGAAATTCAACAAAGTTAGTATTTCCTTAAACCTACCAATGACTTTAATTAAATTTTCTAAATCATAGTAAAGTCCTATATTCCCCGAATACATAACTACTGTTTTATTTTCTAAACCATACTTACTTTTAAAAGCTAATACATTTTCATTATTATCTGGTAAAGGATAAATCACTTTTTCATCAATCCAGTTATTTATAAAAACATTATTAGGAACTCTTTTATTATTAAATCTATTCCTTAATGTTTCTTGCATATCTCGTCCTACAACTATTACCTTATTAGCCCGCTTGCAAGAAAACTTATCTACCCTCATAGCCATATTAAGTATAAATTTATTTTTACTATACCCCACTGCCATAGTTTGCTCCGGATTAAAATCTTGAATATTATATATGAACTTTGCTCTTTTTATAAATTTTCCTATAACCCCAAGTACTCCTCCTAAAATAGGAGGTTGTGAAACGCTAAAGACTATGTCCTGCTTTCCAACTTTAAAAGTAGCAAAACTGGCGTTAATAAAATAAGCTAATATATTTTTAATTCTGCTTATTTTATCTTTTTTATCAAATTCCGGTACTCTCACTCTTAAAACTCTTATATTCCCAAGTTTTTCTATAAACATTCTCTTTTTTTTATATTTTTCATCCACTTTCCCATCATAATTAGGAACCACACATATAACAGTTATTTCAAAGTCATTACACAATCCTTCACATAACTCAGTTAATATCTGCCCTGTAGAAGCTACATCAGCGTAAAAATAATGCGCATATACCAAAAGTCGTTTTTTCATATACACTTACCTCTATTTATAGTTTTCCCTATACCACTCATATTCCATCCTAACTCCATCTTCAAGATCAACCTTATACTTCCATCCAGTCCCTTCAAGCTTACTAACATCTAGTAGCTTTCTTTTAGTCCCGTCTGGCTTTTCTGTATTAAACTTTAACTCACCAGTGAATCCAACTACCTTTTTAACCATCTCTGCTAGTTCGCCTATAGTAAGCTCTTTTCCAGTTCCTACATTTACATGTTCTTCGCCATCATAATTCTCCATCAAATATACACTGGCATCAGCCATATCATCTACATATAAAAATTCACGAAGTGGCTTTCCTGTTCCCCAAATTTCAACTGATGGATCATTATTAACTTTAGCCTCATGGAATTTTCTAATAAGAGCAGGCAAAACATGTGAATTTTTTAGATCATAATTATCATTAGGTCCATAAAGATTAGTTGGCATACAGCTTATAAAATTATCACCATATTCTCTTTTGAAAAACTGACACATTTTAAGACCTGCAATTTTAGCTATTGCATAACCTTCATTTGTTGGTTCAAGATATCCCGAGAGTAAATATTCCTCTTTAATTGGTTGAGGACAATTTTTAGGATATATACAAGAGCTTCCTAGAAATAAAAGTTTTGTAACTTTGAAATCATGCGCTGCCTTTATAATATTGTTTTGAATTTCCATATTTTCATATATAAAATCAGCTGGATATGAACTGTTAGCTCCAATTCCACCAACTTTCGCTGCAGCTTGAAAAACGTATTCCGGTTTTTCTTTTTTAAAGAAGTTTCTAACCTCCTGCTGATTCATTAAATCTAATTCATAATGAGTCCTTCCTATTATGTTTGTATATCCTTTTTCCTTTAGATTACGAACTATAGCTGAACCTACAAGTCCTCTATGTCCAGCTACATAAATTTTACTGTCTTTATTCATAATGACACCTCCTTATATAGCTATAGCAGCTTCAGCATGTGCTTTAGTGGCTTCTGTTTGAGCTATAAACTCATTTGAACTAATTCCAGCGATTTCTCTCATATCAGAATCTACCATCATCTTAACTAGTTTTTTAAAACTGACTTTTCTCTCCCATTTAAGTTCTTTTTCGGCTTTTGTAGAGTCTCCCCAAAGTAGATCAACTTCTGCTGGTCTAAAGTATTTAGGATTTATATCAACGTAAAGTTTTCCTGTTGATTTATCGTATCCTTTTTCATCTACTCCTGTGCCTTTCCACTCTATGTCTATATTAACTTCTTTAAATGCTAATTCTACAAATTCTCTAACTGTATGAGTTTCATTTGTTGCTATAACAAGATCTTGCGGTTTTTTCTGTTGAAGTAATAACCACATAGCTTGTACATAGTCTCCTGCAAATCCCCAATCTCTTTTTGCATCCATATTACCAAGAGATAATTTTTCTTGTTTTCCAGAAACAATACTAGCAATTGCTCTTGTTACCTTTCTTGTAACAAAGGTCTCTCCACGTCTTGGAGATTCATGATTGAATAATATTCCATTACATGCAAACAAACCAAAAGATTCTCTATAGTTTACAGTTATCCAATAAGAATATAACTTTGCTACTCCATACGGACTCTTTGGATAAAATGGTGTCTTTTCGCTTTGTGGTGCAGTACCTGGTAATCCTCCGAAAAGTTCTGAAGTTGATGCTTGATAAAATTTGCATTTTAATCCGCTTTCTTTTATTGCATCGAGTATTCTAAGAGTTCCCATACCATCGGTATCCGCAGTATATTCTGGCACCTCAAAAGAAACTTGAACATGACTTTGAGCACCTAAATTGTATATTTCATCTGGTCTAACTTTTTCTAATATCCTATTTAAATTACTTGAATCAGTTAAATCACCATGATGTAAAAACAATGTTTTATTTCCTATTTCAGGATTTTCAAACAAATGATCTATCCTTTTTGTATTAAAAGAACTAGCCCTTCTTATTATTCCATGTACTTCATAACCTTTTTCTAATAATAATTCAGTTAAATACGATCCATCTTGCCCTGTTATTCCTGTTATTAACGCTCTTTTCACCATTAATGCACCCCTTTATGTCAACTAATTCTATTTTTAAGTTCTCTTATATTCTCCATACCATCTTTTTTACCAACAAATATCATATCATCCGATTCAACCACAAATGTATCCTGAAGTCCTGAAATAACTATAGGTTTACCATTACTAATAATAATGTTATTTCTACAATCGAATTTTTTTACATTTCCCATACAGAGATTGTTATTATTATCTTTTTCCCTATATCTTTCAATAGCTTCCCAACTTCCTACATCATCCCATCCAAAATCAGCTGGTATAACATATATATCTTTTGCTTTCTCCATAATTCCAAAATCTACAGATATACTATCAACATTGATGTATTTTTCTTTTAAGACTTTGTGATAATCTTCCTGCCTTGTTGCTGCTATTTCACTTAACACCTCATAAGTGTTTGATAAATATTTCTTTGTAAGTTTTAAAATGTTTTTGGCCTTCCAAATAAACATTCCACCGTTCCAAAGATAGTCTCCATCTTTTAAATACTGCTTAGCCTTATATAAATCTGGTTTTTCTACAAAACTCTTAACTTCTCGCAGCTCGTTACCATTTAAGTCACAATTCATATCACCATAATTTATATATCCATAACCAGTTTCAGGTCTATCCGGTTTCATCCCTATAGTAACTATTGCCTGTGCATTTTCATTCACAAATTCATAAGCTGAATTTAAAACCTCTAAAAATTTGACTTCATTTTTAATAAGATGATCAGATGGAAGTACTGCTATTGTTGCATCCTCATATATTCTATTAATATGAAAAGCAGAAAGAGCAATACAAGGAGCCGTATTTTTCCCTACTGGCTCTACAATAATATTTTGAAGTGGTAAATTAGGAATCTGCTCCCTAACCAGGTCCATATATCGCATACCTGTAACTATAAATATTCTTTCTATAGGAATAAGTTTTTCTAATCTTTTCACACTCATTTGAAGCATTGTATCTTCGCCTAAAAGTTTTAAAAACTGTTTTGGCTTTTCTTCTGTGGATAATGGCCAAAACCTAGTTCCTTTACCACCCGCCATTATAAGTGCACATAACATTTCTTATCCCCCTTTACTCCATTCCCTTCCATAACTTATTCATCTCAATAATTAATTAACCTTAATATCATACTTAATAATGACTATAAACAAATATTACCATGAAGTGGTCATAGCTTATTCCTTACTTACTCTCATCTAAATCCTCAACAAATCATAAAATAAACTTAGTCTAGTCTCTTCTCAGTCACAAATAATAAAAATTTATCTAACTGGATCTTATATTTAATTTATTAATAAACTATTTTTTAAAATAAAACTAGAAACACCTCTAAAAAAGTAATATTTTGTATTTCATTACCGTATGTGACGGTATTCTATAGTTAAATCAAAGATACTGAGCCTAAGCAAATGCAAATAATGGCTAGTACATTTTAATGGGTTAATATGTCATTATAAAGGCATTTAATAGATTTTTCAGTTTACCTATAGTATGCTATATTTAGTTAAATTAGTTAATAAATGTCTTTAAAACTATAGGAGGTAGACAAATGATATCAGAAATGTTTAATAAGCTTACTTGGTACAAGAGGATTGAAGTTTTAAGAATAGGAAAAGACTGGAATCAAAACCAAGCCAGCATTGAGTGTATCACACACAATAAAAATTATTGGCTTTGGGAGAATGGTCTGTCTTATCCCAGATTTAAAAGTAGAAAAGCAATAGCAAATGCTTTTGGTGTAGAAATGGATTATATCTTCCATCCTACTGACAAAGTCGTAAAGAAAATTAAAATCATCTAAAAAATAATAGCCCAATAAGCATGTGCACTATATATTACGAGGAGGAATAAACAATGGCTAAATATAGACAGCTTTATACGGATTTCTGGAGTGATGATTTTATTCTGGAATTGAATCTACAGGAGAAACTTTTCTATCTATACCTTCTAACGAACACAAAATCAACGCAGGCGGGCATATATCAAATTTCGCCTAAACTCATTTCATTAGAAACGGGATGTGATAAAGTACTTGTGACCCAGCTGCTTAAAAAGTTTTGTGATTATAAAAAGATTTTATACTGCGAAGAAACCAATGAAATTATGATACTAAATTGGATGAAATACAATGTTCCAAATAATAAAAATTTTCTACTTTGCGTACGAAAGGAAATAGTCAAAATCAAAAACAAAAAATTTCTTGAATTATTATATGAAAAATATGAAGTCGCCGGTTTAGATGTAGCTAATATTTTCAAAGGGATTTTTGTAAACGTTGTACCACCTGATGTAAGTGCTCTAAGCCTTATGGAACAAGATTATTCAGATGTCCAAAGTAATAACATAATTATTAAGCCCATTAATAGCCCCTTGGTAGGGGCTACCCACCCCCTCCCAAGTAATAGAGTAAGAAGTAAAGAAGAAGGAGTAAAAAGTAAAGAACAAAAAATAATAAACAAAGAAGAAGCAGAAGCACTAGTTTTGGAAGAAAAAGTAATTATAAAAAAACAAAATCCTGCTGCTACGATTGGTGGGATAGATACTATAATTAAAATATTTCAAGAAAATGTACATGCTATCACTCCACTTGTGTATGAAAAAATATTAAGTTTTACAAAACAAGTAAGTGATGAAGTCATAATTATGGCTATAAAAGAGTCCGTTAGCTATAATGCAAAAAATATCAAATATATTTCACAAGTCATCAATAGCTGGATAAGTAAAGGCATAAGGACCGCTGAGCAGGTTATTGCCTATCAGAAAAAATGGACAAGTAACAACATCGGTAGCAGCAATAGTGGATCGCGTGACCTGAAAAGTGGTAGCTTTTGTGATTACGAACAGAGAACCTATGATTTTGATCTTTTAGAAAAACAGTTACTTGGGATAGCTTAATAAATTATCATATTTACTATATATTAAATAAAAAAATTAGAAGGCGGTGCTTTATTTATGGAAAAACTAGTTGAGAATTCTAAAAATGGTGACAGCGAAGCTACAGTACTTATCTTAGGAAAGTTTAAATACCTTATAATCAAAGAATGTTCAAAGTACCACATTCCAAGCTATACCACCGAGGATTTAATCCAACATTGCCATTTGTCAGTGATAAAAGCTATATCATTATATAAACTAGGCAGCAACAGCTTTAATGGATATTGTATCACCGCTATAAAGATGAATCTTAAAGCACTTTTAAAAGGAGAAATAAAACACTTTCGTGAAGTACCAAACAGTAATATGATAGATTTTGATGCCGAGGAGCATTATGAATTCACCTTAGAGGATGAAGTTATAGCCTACGATGAGGTTAAAAATTTATACACCGCTCTTAACACTCTTCCACCTTTTGAACGTTATATCCTAGAGAGATATTATATTATGGGCCATTCCCTTACAGAAATAGCAGCTACTTCTGATAAAAGTTATCACCAATATGCGAGGATCAAGAAAAATGCCCTTAAGAAATTAAAGGCTATTATGTAGTAGCTTAGAAAAAGAGATAAAATAATAAATAGGGGGAATTATTAATGAAAATAGTAATAAGAGGTGGGCATAATCCAAGCGCTCAGGGCGCCAGCGCAGTTAATGTTGGAGGATTAGACGAACTAAAAGAAGATAGATTAGTATATGTTGATACAATAACTTATTTAAAAAGAGCACAACAAACGGTTCTTGATGGCACTCCAGGTAATTGTAGTGAAAATGCAGATCTTAAGTATGGTACAGATATTGCTAATAACTCTAATTCAGATCTATTTGTGCCTGTGCATTTTAATAAAGCATATGATTCTTATAAAGGGGCGATAGGTAGTGAGGTGTGGATTAATCCTAAAAATCCAACTGCTGTTCAAATAGGTACTAGGATTCTAAATAATCTGCAAGCATTAGGTTTTAAGAATAGAGGATTAAAAGATGGAATGAATGTACAACATTTACATGACATAATATCTTGTGTTCCTACTGCAGTATTAGTAGAGGTATGTTTCTGTGAAGCCACAGAGGATATAGCAATATATAGAAAGGTTGGCCATGATGCTTTAGGCAAAGCACTTTCTGATGGTATTACTGGAAGAATAACAAACTCAATTTCAGGTCAGACTACTTATCCTACACCTGCTAAAGTGACAATAGTACCAGAAACAAGAGTTAATAACTCGATATCACAACTACAAGCTGAATTAAACAAACAAGGATTTGGCAATATTGCAGTTGATGGTTTCTATGGTCCTAAGACACTTGCCGCTTGTCCTATAGTAAGAAAAGGAGATACTGGTAATATTACTAAGTGGTTACAGAAGAGACTTGCTATGAGTTTACAGGATGGTATATTTGGTAGTGGTACGTTCAATACTGTTGTTAAATATCAAAAATCTGTTGGTAATGGTTTGCCTTCGGATGGAATAGTTGGTCATAATACTTGGGATGCTTTATTAAAATAATTACAACAAATAGTGCCATACAATATAAGATACTACAATGCATATCTCTTCATTTCTACAAAAATTTCCTCTTACACCAGTTAATCAATGTTTAGAAGCTGAAATGTTGTTAAAACCTCCGCACAAATAATGTAAGCATCATATATATTAAGTGAAAACAAAATAAAAAGGAGTGATTAAGTATGGCAGTTGTATCAACAAAAATCGCAAGTGTTTTAAAACTCACAATGAAGACAGGCATAGACATCAATGGTAAAGATATATTTGTTACAAAAAATCTTGGTAATGTAGGTGTTACTTCATTAGATGCTGATATCTTTGCAGTAGGACAAGCTATCTCTAAAATCAAAACTTATCCATTGGTTGCACTTGACAGAGAAGATCAGTTTAGCTTAATTATGGAATAGGACCAAATCCAAATTCAAATTAATTTAAAGGGGGAAAAATAATATGCATAAATTAGTATTGAGATTTTTAACAAGTGTTGAGGGTAAATATTTTACGTTAAATGTAGATGACATTAAAGCTGATGAAGATGGTGCTCCTACTATAACTCAAGCTGAGGTGATTGCTCTTATGGATTTAGTTATCGCAAAAAACATTTTTTTATCAACTAGTGGTGACTTAACTGGCAAGAAAGACGCTAAAATAGTCACTACTGCTACTAGTCCTTTTGTAGTAGCTTAGAAAAACAGTAAAATCCGGTAAATCATAGAAATATTATGATTTACCGGATTTTTTCTAGATCAAATATTTTATTCCTTCTTTTATGATTTATTGTATATTATATCGTTATTTGAATATAATTTAGAAATAAAACAAAGTATATTTATTTTTATTAATTAGAAAGGATGTGATTTTCATGCTAAAGCTAATAATTATTGCAGTTATATTAACTTTTACTTTTATTATAGTATGGAGCTTAATGAAAGCAGCTGGAAAACCTACCCCAGTAATTCAAGACATTAAAAATCATTCAGATAAAAATGATTAACTTTTACCAAAATGATCAATCTCTGCTTTATGTGTAGTATTGCTATATTCTATAGACTTTACAAAAGAAAATATTTCATCCTGCCTTATTTCCATATTTTTTTGGTTTTCCGATAGAGTATCCAATTTTCCCATTAACATTTCAAACATTTTCTTTGTTTCATTATCCATTCTAAATCACCACCAATACTTTCATTTCAAATATAGCAAGTATAACATCCTAAATCTTCTTTATCAACCTATAAAAATTTTCATTTTATCAATATGATACCTTTCAGATTAGCACCAAGAATGCTTGCGCGACTTAGTGAGCTTGAAGTTACTTCAAACGTAGTTTTCTGTGTGTTCACAGCAACACTTTACTTTAAATTATTCTTATTAATAAGATCCTCTCTTCTTAGCTTATTCACTATTTTCCTAAACATTACTATAAATACTTATCACTGTAGTGGAACAAAGACTTTTAACTACAAAAAAATTACCAAAATTATATCTCTATAAATTTCAGTAGTTCCATCCCGTGGCTATCGCCAATTTCTTTTATTTTTCCCCAGTTTCTATATCTTTCTCCCCAACTTCACGACACTTAATCCGCTTCACTAGCATAAGTAATTGCTATTTCCTTATTGGTTAATTCATTAGACATTAAATTTTCTTTTATGGCATCTGTATGCATTTTATAATTCAATTTTGAAAGCAAACGATTTACGTTCCATTCAAGTGATAACTTGCTGTTTTCATCGCCTTTTAATCTTTGATAATCTTTTATAATATAAAGTTTAAATTCTGGTGAAACCCAAGAAGCAAATTCAAATGCAATATCTTTATGAGCAAACGTACCACCATACCTACCAGATTTTGAAATAATACCAATTGCAGCTGTTTTTAATACCCATTTTTGTGGAGATAATACAAACGCATTTTTACCTGCTTCATTTCTAAACCCATCGAATTCGACGGGTTTAAAATCTGGATTATTCATCTTTTCCCATAATCCTAAAAATTCTATAGTATCTTTATTTCTAAGCCAATTACGAATAACGTCATTTGGTTCATCACTTTTATATTTTGCAATATCAGTTAAACTAATATAATCATCTTCATTTCCCTTTGAAACAACAGAAATCTCTGCTCCATTTGCGTTTATTGTTGCTTTATATTCTTTGTTCTTATTCATTAGTTACACCTCACTTTTTATCACTTAATAAAATTATTCTATATATTAAGATGGGTTGTCCTATTTTTTCTTCATCTAGCTTCCGCATAACCTACTTTCCATTCTTTCCCAAGGGTCAGGTACCTTACAGAGTTTGGAAGTATAACGGACAAACTCTGTTGCTACTAACTTTCTAACTCTTTCTTTATTTGTATAATTTTTTCTTCAGAAATACCTATAGCTTTAATTAATATATCTATACTAACTCCTAATTTCAATAAATTTGTAGCATCTTCTATTGCCTTTTCATCCTTAGCACTACTTATCATATTAGCCCTCTCATGAAGTGATCTTTCTCTTGCTTTGTAAAGTTCTAATGTCTTTGGATCACTACTTAGATATTCTATTTTCTCTTCTGCTTTTTTAATATCAATATCCATGTCCATCAACTCTCCTAATTCTTTATCACTTATATCTTCACTTAAGAAAGATAGCCACCTTTGTAACTTATCTTCTTTTAAATTCTTATTCTTCAATTTTCTGAATTTTGCCATTTCTATAAAGTGAATCTCTACTACATCAGTTAACATGTAGTCGTTGTCTCCATCTTACCATAGATGAAATGTTGTGTGAAATTTATCAGGTATTTTTATATATTCAAAATCTACTATATTTATAGTTATGACCTTAGTTAGATTCTAATTTTATCAGAAAATTACATTTTATTCTACTCTGCATTTGAAATATCTATTATAAAATAAATCTCTTTAAATTTTTTATCTTTTAGGTTACTTCAAATTCAAATGTCTTCTATCAATAACTAACATAATCCAGTATAGAGACTTTTAATCCAAAAACTACCAAAATTATATCTCTATAATTTTAGTAGTTCCATCGCATGGCTGTCGCCAATTTTTTTCTTCTCTTCTCTTCAAACATCTCGACTTCTATAAATGTTAGTGCAGCACCAGAATATATTTTATTATGTTTAGTGATATTTCTTACTTCTAAACTAGTTCATCCACAAGTCCGATTCCCACTAATAATCAAAGATTGTAATATGCTCATAATATTCCTCATTAATTACAACATCATTAATTTTATATATAGTATCTACAAAACATACATGGCAATCGAATCCATTATTAATTATAAACCTACCGTTATCCTTGCTTATATCTCTTACTATAGCTCTTACATATTTCATATGTGCTAAATCTGTTTATTGGTTACTACCAGTAAACTTCTGGACGTACAAAAAGGATGCCAACCAGACATCCTTTTCATCAATTAGGATTTTTTTAGTTTTACTTGGTGATACCCTCTCACCAATTCATACTTGTATTATAACATGTCTATGATAAAAGTAAATCCCTTTAACTTTTTCCTATCTTTTGATTTACTACAAATTAAAATGTTCTCTAACAATAATGCGACAATGTAACAGCGGTAAAAACAACTGGAAGTTGGTTACTTACCACCCAATATAATATTAATTATATTGGATTCCAATTCATTTTGAGTCATTAACTAGCATAATCCAGTACAAAGATTTTTAATACAAAAGAACTACCAAAATTATATCTCTATAAATTTCAGTAATTCCCTCACACGTGGCTGTCGCCAAGTCTTTTTGTTTATATTCTTTTCAAATGTATCAAATTTTCACTTCAACTTCTTCATCCTTAATCCACATCAAATATTCCATCTTCGCCTAGCTTCGCATGTCCCTTTTTCGCTTCATTGTTTATGTATTTACATATAATAGGTTGCTGACGCGACCCCATTCCAATATATGGATGCAGCGTAGCGAATCCGTTTATTGGTTGCTAATAGAAGTGGGAAACTTTCCTTCTTAAATGTTGTTAAAAACCGCACAAATAATGTAACCATCATATATATTAAGTGAAAACAAAATAAAAAGGAGTGATTAAGTATGGCAGTTGTATCAACAAAAATCGCAAGTGTTTTAAAACTCACAATGAAGACAGGCATAGACATCAATGGTAAAGATATATTTGTTACAAAAAATCTTGGTAATGTAGGTGTTACTTCATTAGATGCTGATATCTTTGCAGTAGGACAAGCTATCTCTAAAATCAAAACTTATCCGTTGGTTGCACTTGACAGAGAAGATCAGTTTAGCTTAATTATGGAATAGAATCAAATCCAAATAATTCAAATTAATTTAAAGGAGGAAAAATAATATGCATAAATTAGTTATGAGATTTTTAACAAGTGTTGAGGGTAAGTATTTTACGTTAAGTGTAGATGACATAAAATCTGATGAAGATGGTGCTCCTACTGTAACACAAGCTGAAGTAATTGCACTTATGGATCTAGTTATCGCAAAAAACATCTTTTTATCAACTAGTGGTGACTTAACTGGCAAGAAAGATGCTAAAATAGTCACTACTGCTACTAGTCCATTTGTAGTAGCTTAGAAAAATAGTAAATCCGGTAAATCATAGAAATATTATGATTTACCGGATTTTTATTATAGAATTAATTATTTATAAGCTTTTAAATGTAAAAGCTTATCTACAGTAACAAAGCTATATCCCATTTCCTTAAGCTTTAAAATCATTTGTGGAAGTGCTTTTGTAGTGGCTTTTTTATCTCCATTACAATGCATCAAAACTATTTCACCTGGGCGTACATTTTTAACTACATTATTAACAATATTTTCAGCTTCACGTTGCTCCCAATCTAAGGTGTCAATGGACCAAATTATACTTTTGTAATTTTGTGCTGTTAAAGTATTCAAAACAACATCATTTACATCACCATAGGGTGGTCTTATTAATGTAGGCCTTTTCCCTATTACCTTATTAATTTCATTTTCAGTTAAAGCAACTTCATTATTAATTTGCACTGCATTAATCGTGGCAAAATCTTTATGAGACCAACTATGACTTGCTATTACATTTCCATCTGCATATGCCTGTTTAATTATGGATTTGCATGATTCAATTTGATTGCCAACACAGAAAAAAGTACCTTTAATATTATTATCATGTAGTACTTTAATAATTTTAGGCGTATTCACTGGATCTGGACCATCATCAAAGGTAAGTGCTACCACTTTATTTGTATTTTGACCATTAATATATAAGCTAGAAGGGTATTTCTTAGCTAAGTTTACTACAGACTCTCTCCATTTTGTAAGCCCCGCATCAGGGTATTTTTTAGGTGTAGTACTTGTTCCTACAATATTATAAAAGAATGGAGCTTTCTTTGTAGTTACGTCCGCTTTAGGTAGAGCGGACACAACTGTTGCATGATGAGTTATTTTTTTCTTACCTGTAGTCTTATCTATAGACTTATCTACAGAAGATAATGTCTTTGTTGCTTTAATTGGAGAATGCATTTTATAAGTTATAAGAACAGAAGCTACAATTAATACTACGAGGCCGATTGTAATTACGAACTTTTTCATTTTATAATTAATCCTTTCATACATATTAGGTTTTAGAAATTAAAACTTCACTTATTTTATGCCTTTTGTATGTCTGTAAGTTGATAGCTAGCTGTAGCCTCATCATATTGGAACTTATATACATATCTAAAAGCCTTATTTGAAGAAATATTATCTTTATTAACAATAGTATAAACTTCTGAAGTAGTTATAGTTCCAGATTGATTATCATCACTAATGTTGTAAGCCGTTATATTATCAGATACAATGCTCTCTTGTACACCTGCTGCATATGTAGTAGGAATATATGATTGTTGTAGTTTATATATATCACTTTCAGAATTTACGTAAGGTACAATTAATGAAATATCATTTGTATTAACAGCTTGTGTAAAACAGCTCGTATAGTTATTCAAAAGCTCATCTAATTTACCTTTAATATCATCCAAATTACTACTTGCATCAGCAAAACTTAAATTAATGTCAGTATCACCTGCTGCGACTGAGTATTCTTCACTTTTAAGTATTTTTCCCTCTACTAAGTGTGTAGCATATATTTTCGTAGAACTGTCTACAGGTCCAAAATTTGTTGCGTCTTTAACTGTCACATTAACATCTTTTCCATTAACAAATATTTTAGCATCTTGGTAATCGGAACTTATATTTAAATAATTCATATCATCAAATACACTTAATTTTGCGATGCCATCCGTAGCTGCTACAAGATCCACTGGATAAGTCTGGTTCAAAGTAAGATATTTACCTTTATACTTAGCTAAAATCGAATATTCTCCAGGTATATATGGTCCAAATTCCTTAGTATATTTGTCAGTATCTGTCTTTCCAATTTGCACATTATTAATTGAAAAAGTAACATCTTTAACTGGAGCTGTTATAGTAACAAATGTAGGCTTAATATTGATTTTATAATTGGGAAAAATCAAAAACTTTTTTCCAATTTTAGATAAACATAATATATTGCTAGTTTTAGTATTAGGATTTAAGATATCGTTATTCAAACCTTTAATAACTTCCTCATAATATGAAGGATTGGTTTTAAAATAAGCTAATAAAGGTGCAACGCTTTTGCTATTAACTGTAAGCCTTGCATCAGAACAATGCATGATACTCGCTAAATCAGAACTATTATTTGAAACTACATCACTTTCAAATCTTGTTTCAAGCTTTTTAGGGTCTGATAAAGAATTACCAACTTGAACAATGGCAACTATTGCTACTATAAAAACTGTAACTATTGCTATAACTATTTTAGACTTTTTCGTTAACTTACGATTAAATGTAATGTGGTTCTCAGTTGGAATTGTTTCTTCTATTTGCTCGGGCTCTTCTATTTGCTCAGATTCATCTACTATTGGATGAGATTCCTCGGCTGAATTTGTTTCATCTATTGGATAAGATTCCTTCATTGAATTAATTTCTTCTGTTGATTGAATTTCATTTGTAGATTCAATTTCCAAGTTATTACCGCAAGAAGTACAAAATATTTGTTCTTCTTTAACTTCCTTGCCACATTTAGTACAAAATTTCATTTTAGATCCCCCATTTTTTTATATTAGTGGTTTATTAAGATATAATATTTATATACTATCGCTTTAATTACATCTTCCAAATGATAATAAAATGCTATAAAAAAAACTGTCAAAGTTATGACTCCTGAAATTGATATAATTAAAACAGACATGTTTGCTTTTATTGAAAAACTTTCTTTAACAATAATTGCTAACGATATAATTGAAATAAATACCCCTAAAATAACAAAAATAATTCCTAAGTACAATGAAAAATATGAAAATATAATTGAAATAATTTCACAAATTAAAAAAGGTAAAGTTGAAATCAATATAGCCTTAAACACTATGAATGGTTTCCATTTTGCTTTTAAAATTAATTTTATTCCTAAATATACACAAGTAAATAAAACAAGTAAAACCACTAAATACAATCCACAATTTTCAATAAATATTTTACCGTATGGTATAGTATTTAAATACTTAAATTGATCAATAGTATTATTCATAGAGTCTAAATCACTGGAATTCAAACTATAAGATAACAAATTCTGACCCGACAAACCTGCTAGTGAAGATATATATTGATAACACTTTGTAACTACTGTTGATAAACAACTAACAATTTGATTAACTTTCCAAATACCTAATATACCTTGTATAAATGTTAATATAATAGCGATTACTACAACATGGTTTTTCTGAGCTTTAGCTACAAACTCTTGTCCACCAGAAACTGGATTTAATGATGAATTTTTAAAAATATTAATTATCTCATCTAAGTCAATCGCCTTAGCTAATGGTTTAATACGATCTGATATTGGATTCTCCATCTTTTCTTTCTTTGGATTAGAATTTACCCTCACACCACATTTTTGACAAAACTCATCATTTGCTTCAATTTTAGATCCGCATTTACTGCAATACGTCATACTGTTCCCCCTAGTGTTTTATTGTATTTAAGCTTTCCTATGAATCTTTAATAATGTATCAAGCTAAATTAGTCCATAATTATAGGTTTTTCTATAATTATGGACTGGATTTACTAATAGAATATAATATTCAAAGTAATATATTAAGAATATCTTCTGTCGCTTCCAAATTATTTATTTACAACCATAGATATTATATGCTATATCAAAAAGTTTTTCCACTAACAAAATGTCCTAAATTTTTCATAATAATATACATAACTAATTAGAAATTTTAATTGTTTTATTTGTTTGTTAAAATTATGTCTAATTATACATATCATTCACTTGTTAATGAGGTTGTAGATACATATTAAGTAATTTATCCATTTTTTTATGTAATTTAATAAATATTTTCAATATAAACTTAACGACAAAAAAAAGCTTATGCCATTAACGCATCTGCTTTTTTTTATTAAACTCTGTAATTTCGTCTAAATATAATACCATAATATATTTTATATTGAAACCCATTTTTCAGAAACTGCTTCAGCTACATATTTTACCCCACACCATAACCAAACTATTATTAATACTGGAAAAAACGCAAAAAAATCTTTCATAATTGTCCCCCTTTAATTTCTATTCTTATTACCGAAGTCCTATTGCTTCGCCTTCGCCTCTACCCAACTTGTCCCATATGTAATTATGTTGTTTAACGGCATTTGAGTAGTCTTTCTTTTTCCAACTATTTAAATATAGTAGCAATGTACTTTTATCTCCATAACTATTATTATTTACAATTTCAATAAGGTCATTACAAGCCGTAGGATTTATATCTTGTACCCCATATCTGAGGCCATCCTTTGACACTATTTTACTATTTATCATTTCGTGCATTTTAATATAGACTCGTTTTTCAGCAACTATCTTTGAATCTGCTATTACTTTTGCATCTGCTTCTGACTGTGCCTTAGCGTCTGCTAATGCTTTAGCATCTGCCAACGCTTTCGCCAATGCTACTTTTTTATCATATGCTTTTTTTTCATCGGCCTTTTGTTTGTTTAGCAATACAATTTTCAATGCATTTTCTTTCTTAATCTTATTATTTACCGTAATATAACTAGCCGTACCAACCGCTATTACGGCTATTATAATTCCACCTATTAATAACTTTTTATGCATATCATAACCTCCCATATAATATTTGTCTTATATTATATGCCAATTCGACATAAATTTACACAATTTTCTTTATAATTAAAATATTGGATGTCATCCAATTACAGTATATCAGTAGGACGTAGCAATGTATAGTATTTTATTATAGGTGTCCATCTGTCTAAGTCGTTGATTTTAATAGGTTTATAGCTGATATTAATAATATTTTATATGTATGACCTCTTCAAAACCTTTTCCATACACAAACACAAATGTTTTAGGTACATATATAAATATTAATTTTTCATTATCTTTTATTTGTTTAGTTGAAACTACAGACCACTTTTCAACAGGTCCATGCTCCGAAACAGCTGTATCAACTCCACTATCTGCATAAGGTGTAAAGTGTGTAACATTACTTGGAACCCAAAAGAATACACGGTAATGAGGTAAACCATCATTTCCTATTATATGATCATAATGAGGTGTCCCTCGTTTTTCATTTTCTATGTTCTTATTCACTGTTTTAATTACTTTAACAGTATTTGTATTGCTTGGTATATGCACAGCACTCCTAAAAACTAATAACATTAGTATTAGTGTTATAGCTCCTAATAATATTTTTTTACAATTCATAACAACATCTCCACAATTCATAAACTTTTCATATGAATTTGTTTAAATTATATCCAAATAACTTTTTAATAAACAAAACTACGGAACTGCATACCCAGCTTTTCACTGTAATATTTATATTATTATGCTTTATCGTATTTTTTAATTTTATAGTGTATGAGACTGAGAAAAGTTTTATCTGTGATTGTTTTGAGATTATTTTAAGAGATATATGAGATTAATAAAAGACAAAGCTGAGACCATAACATGCTATTATCTATCTATACCCAATATAAGTATTGAAACTAATTTAATTAAGTATTAAAGATTTTATAAGGAGGAGAATCATATATGGAAAGTCTACAAGTTGACGTAAAAAATAGCAAAAAAAAAGGTATTTTAAAAACACTTAAATACATTGGAAAAACACTTATAACGATTATTTGTACAATTTTAATTTTTATAATAATAATATCCTGCATTACTATATTTGATGCAACAACACATCCTGGCAAAACTCCATCTGCATTAGGATATAAGTGGATGACAGTTCTTACTGGTAGTATGAAGCCACAATTTAACCCTGGGGATTTAGTAATATCAACTAACGTAAAAGATTTAAATTCTGTAAAGGTTGGTACAGTAGTAACCTACCTTAATAAAGAGAATGTATTGATAACCCATAGGGTTACAAAAATTAACAACAATAATGGAGTAAATACTTATATTGCAAAAGGTGATGCTAATCCAGTTGCAGATATTGAATCTTTTAGCGGAAGTAAAATTCAAGGAACTTATAAAACTACAATTCCCTATTTAGGTTATGCAGGGATGTTCGTCAAATCTGGAGTTGGAATGATATCACTTATCGTTATTCCATTAATTATTATCCTTGGGATGGAATTAATCGATCATTTAAGGAAATCTAAAACTAAAACAGTTAATGTTATTGAGGGTAATACCCTTTAATATTATAAATAAAATATATTCAAATAGGGGGATTATTAAATGAAAAGCAAAATGGTTTTAAGTATAGTTATGGCAGCAGCTGTCACTTTAGGTGGAGCTGCTATGGCTACAAATGCTAACTTCAATGCTACCGCAGTAAGCAATGGTAATATAGTTACTATGGGTACAGTACAACTAGGTAATTTGAGAAGCGGTCAAGTTGGTCAAGCTATAAATATGGACACTTTATTTAATGTAAGCAATTTAGGTACTTTAACAGATCCAGTAACAAATAGTAATAGTATAGTTATTAGAGGAACCCTTCCAGTAACACTTTCTTTAGGCGGGTATGCAGATAATTCTAATCGTGTATTTCAAGCATCAATTCCAAGTGGTGTACTAGCAACTTGGTATAGACATTACAAATCTAATGTTACAGTTACTGTAAGAAGAACTAATAATACTACAGATAGTTATACTTCAAGGCCCGATGCAATTACCGGAGGATTTGATTCAATATTTGATTCTATAGAAGGAACCGCTCATACTCCTGCAACAGATAATACAACAGGTATTAGTGCATTACTCACTGATTTAGGAACACTACACCCTGGCGACGTAGTAACAATTACAACAAAAACTAAATTCGCCCAAACAGCTTACTACACAAAGGATGCTAATAATAAACCGATTAATGGAGATTATACCTTAACTCAAGATGAAGTTAATGCATTTCAAGGAAAGTCACTTGCTATAAATCTTAAGTTAGTAGCTACAGAAGCTAAGTAATTAGTTAAATAAATTTAAAATATATCATTATCTTATATTGATTATAAATTCCCCTATAATTTTTAATTATAGGGGTTTATTTTTCATTATCCTTTATTTGTTTAGTTGTAACTACAGATTACTTTTCTATGAAATTCATCACCAACTGCAAATAATAGACATATAAACATTATAGTAGTTAATGCATTTTTTTCCTTAAGTCCTACCATAAATAATAAATTCGATAAGGAACCAGTTCTAGCCATGTATCATCATTTAAATAAACTTTTAATCATTTCAACATAACCGGATTTTTTAATATGTATCTTATAGTATAATTAATTATCGACTTAAAATGAAAGGAGAACCATTAATGCTATATATCATTAAAATTCTTGTTAATATTATTTTGCCTCCAGGTTGTCTAATTGTCTTTTTACTTTTATATATTGTTTATCATTATAAAAAAAACAAAAGATTACCTAAACTATTTATTGCTATAACTTTTCTTTTTTATATAATATCAATACCTCTTACATCTGATCTATTAACGCATTCATTAGAATATAAATATCCACAACCGAGTAAGCTAAGTGGCGACGTTGTAGTTGTACTAGGTGGTGGTGCTACTTTAAGCTCTCCTGACTTTAGCGGCGAAGGTAATCTGTTTGGTTCTGCTGCCAATCGATTGCTCACAGCTGCCCGTATAAATAAAAAAACAGGACTACCGATAATATTTTCAGGCGGTCAAGTGTTTAAAACTAGTGGAAATGAAGCTAACATTGCAAAACGTTTTTTATTAGATTTAGGTATAACTAAAAATGATGTGATTATAGAAAATAAAAGTCTTAATACAACTGAAAATGCTAAATTCACTAAAGTTATTTTAACAAAAAATAACTATACGAAACCTATATTAATAACATCAGCTTTTCATATGTATAGAGCAGTACTAAATTTTAATAATTCTGGAATAAAGAACTTTGTAATCTATCCTTGTGATTATTCCACAAATAAAAATATTTCTATAAGCTTTAGCTCTTTTATACCATCAGGTTCAAGTTTAAATTATTCTACAATAGCATTGCATGAGTACTTAGGCATACTTCAATTATTAATAAAGAAATAAATCTTTAATTATCATTACTACGAGCTACTTCAGCATACATTTCCTTAAAGTTATCATTATCTTTTAAAGTCTGAAGATATTTCATAAATGGAACTTTTAATTCATCTCTTTTTAATGCAAATTCCACTGTAGCTTCTAGAAATCCTAATTTATCTCCTACATCATATCTACGTCCTTCAAATACGTATGCATACATGTCTTGCTTAGCTATTAATGTTTTTAGAGCATCCGTTAATTGAATTTCATTGCCTTTACCAGGTAACGTATTATCTAATATATTAAATATATCTGGAGTAATTATGTATCTACCAAGTATGGCTACATTGGAAGGTGCTACATCTACTCCCGGTTTTTCTACAAGGTCATTAACTTTGTATACTCTATCACTGACTTGAACCCCATCAACAATTCCGTATTTATCAACATTCTCTTTTGCTACTTCTTGAACTCCTAAAATCGAAACATTTTTCTCCTCAAAACAATCCATAAGTTGTTTTAAACATGGAACCTTAGCATCTACTATATCATCACCAAGCATTACCGCAAAAGGTTCATTACCAACAAATACTCTAGCTTTATTTATAGCATCTCCTAGACCCTTAGGTTCCTTTTGTCTTATAAAATGGATATTAACCATATTTGATATGTGACGTACTTCTTTAAGAAGAGTATCTTTATGTTTATTTTCAAGCTCAAGTTCTAGTTCTACTGATTTATCAAAATGATCTTCAATAGACTTTTTATTTCTTCCTGTAATAATTAATATTTCCTCTATTCCTGATGCCACAGCTTCTTCTATAATATACTGCATTGTAGGCTTATCAACTATAGGTATTATTCTCATTAATTTTTATTGCATTTAAATTCTCGCCTTATTTGTATTTCTCTTATATATCTTATAATATACAAAGTAAAACAACCCAATACCTACTAAAGATCCTGCAAAATCTATCAACACATCACTTACTAATGAAGTTCTACCAGGGACAAATAACTGATGAAATTCATCACCAACTGCAAATAATAAACATATAAACATTATAGTAGTTAATGCATTTTTACCCTTAAGTCCTACTATGAATAATAAATTTGAAACAATCACTGCTAATAAGGCATATTCAAATGCATGAGCATTTTTCCTAATAACCAAATTTATTTTCTCATCTCTTGAACTTAGGGGAAGTGCGCCCTGTTTTAATTTACTTGAATTAGTTTTACCTTCTACATCATACTTAATATCCCTTAACGACTGAACTATTCCATAACTACGTAGATTTAATAAAGAACCAGTTCTAGACGAATTATAAAATATAAATCCCATTGCTAATATGCATAAAACAATTCCTATTTTTTTCAATACAACACCACCCAATTTTTCAATAACATAAATTATAACATGTATCATTTTTAAAATCTAGATGTTGTAAAATTATATTTATATTAGTTTCAGTAATTAGCTCACGGATTCTAAACTCTAACTTCTTCACTTATAACTTCGCATCAGATGTTTCATCTTTGCATAGCTTCCGCTTGACATTCTTTCCCAAGGGTCAGGCACCTTTCAGAGTTTGGAAGTAAAACGAACAAGCTCTGTTGCTTGTTTTTGTGATACATTTACAAGTATCCATGCAAATAGTAGTGAAAGCGTAGAGGCTCATGGAATAGAAACATTCGCTTATCCTGCAAGTTCATCCGGGGCAGTATTATCAAAATTTGTACAATCCGAATTAATAAAAGCTACAGGATTAACTGATAGGGGTTGCAAGACTGCTAATTTCGGTGTGCTTAGAATGACTAAAATGGTAGCTATATTAGTAGAAACTGCATTTATTAGTAATACAAATGAGGAAAATTTACTAATATCAAATGATTATCAAGAAACGGTAGCACAATGCATTGTTAAAGGCATCTTTGCGTACCTAGGACTAATTTTTATGGGAGAACGTGAAACCGTGCATGCTCCAATTATATCTTCTGTAAAGTATGGAATAGTTACCGTTTCTGTACTTAATGTTAGGGCTAATGCAAATGTAAATTCAAATATACTCGGGACTTTAAACAAAAATGAAAAAGTCAAAATTGCAAGTAAGGTAGGGACTTGGTATTCTATATTTTATGGTAATCATGGGGGATATGTTAGCGCGAATTATATTAAATTAGTCTAAGGGGCAGAAATGCCTCTTTTTTTTTTATGTACCCACCTACATTTCTTATCATGCCTTTTAATTCCATTATTGATATAGTTTCTAAAATATCTGATTTATCCATTTTTAAATCAACTAACAATTCACCTAATGTCATAGGGCTGTCTTCTATTTTCGTTAATATAGCCTTTTCAAGCACTGTTAATTCACAACCTACCGGTTCTGAATTCTGCATTTTATTATTTACCCCTGGCTTCCTAATTGGATTCAACAATAGTTGGGAAGGGTTTAAATATATTTTAGCCCCTTCGTAGATTAATTTATTTGTACCAAAACTTTCAGTTCTATAAATACTATTCGGAGCTGCAAACACTTCTCTGTTTTGCTCCTTTGCATAAGCTGCTGTCAAAAGAGAACCACTTTTTTCTCCCGCTTCCACCACTAAAAGCTTTTTACACCAAGCACTTATTAACCTATTTCTCATTGGGAAATGTCTAGCATCTGGTTTTATTCCTGGTGGATACTCTGATACAATCGCCCCTTTTTCTATTATTCTCTGCATAAGTTCCATATGTTCCTTTGGATAACATATATCTAAACCACAACCTAGTATAGCTATAGTGTATCCATCTGATTTCAAACAAGCTGTATGTGCATACCCATCTATGCCTTTAGCCATTCCGCTAATAACTGGTATATTACTTTGAGCTAAAAACTCTCCTGCTTCTACAGTAAGTCTTTTACCATACTCAGTGCATCTTCTACTCCCTACAATAGCTATACCAATACTATTTTCTATAAGCGTCCCTCTATAATATAAAATAATTGGAGCTTGTTTAATTTTCTTTACCTCAATTGGGTATAAATAATCGCGATAAGTCAATACGGTTATATTTAGTTTCTCACACTTTTTTAACATTTCTTCTGATCCTACTAATGATTTTGAAGAAAAAATCACATCCGCAGTAACTCTTCCTATTCCACTTATATTTTCAAGTTCAGATTTTGTGGCTGTATAAATATTTAAGGGAGTTTCAAAAATATCCAACAATGCTTTCGCGATTACTGGACCTACTCCATTTATTTGTGATAGCCACATCCAATAAACTAAACTACTATCATAATTTTCCATATTAAATCACTACCATATTGACTCGCCCTTTTTCCAAATCTCTACACATCAAAGCTTTAGCAATATGCCCCTTACTTAAGTTCTTTGAACCATCCATATCTGCAAAAGTTCTCGCTACTTTTAGAAACTTATGAAAAGTGCGCGCACTATACTTATATCTGTCAAACGCCATTTGAAGAAGTTTTTTGCTTTCGTCCTCAAGTACGCAAAATTCTTTAATTAAAGCTGGTGTCATTTCAGAATTCGAATTTATGTCTTCAATATTTTTATATCTTTCTCTTTGTATATTTCTAGCAAACTCCACCTTTTGTCTTAACTCACTAGAACTAATCCCTTTGGTATTATCTGAAAGCTTCATGAAATCTACAGGTAGTACATATTTTTGAATATCTATCCTGTCCAGCATTGGTCCTGATATTTTCTGCCTGTATTTTAATACTTCGTAATCCGTGCAATGGCATCTTTGTTGTCCATAATATCCACATGAACAAGGATTCATAGCAGCAATAAGCATGAAGCTCGAAGGGTACACATTAGTATATTTAACTCTAGCAATAGTTACATTATTATCTTCCATTGGTTGCCTTAAAGCATCTAATGTCTTCTTATTAAATTCTGCAATCTCATCTAAAAATAATACGCCGTTATGAGCGAGAGATATTTCTCCTGGCATAGCATTGTTTCCTCCACCTACAAGTGAATTCATTGACGCATTGTGGTGTGGCGCCCTAAATGGTCTTTCTGTTATTAACGTACCTTTATTTTTTAAAACACCTGAAACACTATATATTTTTGTTACTTCTAAAGCTTCTCTTTCAGTCATAGACGGCAGAATTGATGGTATCCTTTTGGCTATCATTGATTTCCCACAACCTGGAGCGCCAGACATTATCAGATTATGACCGCCTGCTGCAGTTGCTACAATAAACTCTATAATAGCATCTTGACCTTGCACATCTTGGAAATCTAATAAATATGGTCTTTGTATTATATGCTCACTTTTTAAATCTTCTAAAGGTGTATAAGGACTTATCCCTTCTAAAAAAGAAATTACTTCTGTGAGCTTTTCAAATCCAAAAATATTTATACCTTTTACTAAAGAAGCCTCACGTATATTTTCTTTAGGAACAACTAAGTTAGTAATTCCTCTTTTCTTAGCTTCTATTGTCATAGGTAAAATTCCTGAACATGCTCTTATATCTGCATTTAAAGATAGCTCTCCAATAAACCCAAAACTTTCAATTTCTTCAATATTTATTTGTTTAGATTGTATAAGTAAACCTATAGCCATAGCTAAATCAAAATGAGATCCACTCTTTTTTATATCCCCTGGCGAAAGATTTATAACAATTTTCATTCTTGGGAACTCATATTTAACATGAATAATAGCAGCCTCAAGTCTCTCCTTAGCTTCCTTTACAGATGCATCCCCTAGCCCTACAATTGATACAGAAGGCTGACCATATATCGTGTCCGTTTCTATTTTTACAACATACCCATCTATACCGCTTATAGCAAAACCATTAACTACTGCTGCCATTTACACTTCCTCCTTGACCTCATCAACCTTTATTTTTATAGCACTTTCTACAAAGTTTCTGTATAACTCTTTACTATTATCACTCTTAAAGTAACAAAGTATGTTTAGTGAAACTGTAAATCTTTCCTCAACTATTCCCATAAAGATACCATAACTGCTCCATTTATACTCTTCTGGCTTATTTACCATATTAGCCCTCACGGGATTCAAATGAATATATCTACTTGTAGTTAACATCTGTGCATCATTCTCAATAATTTCTGTATGATACCTATCTTGATATAAATGTCCTATATATTTATACTTAGTGTTAAAATATCGTGCATAAGTACTGTGAACCCTAGCGATAAAATAACCTATATGTATATCTTCTGTCTTTATAAGTATATGGACATGATTATTCATCAAACAATAGCAGTATATTTGAAACTGGCCTTTAAAGTATTCTATTGCGCATTCTAAAAAGCTACAGTAAACCTGAAAGTCTTCATCATCCCTAAATATATCATTTCTATGATTACCACGGGCTGTTATATGGAAAGCTGATCCTGGATAACTTTCTCTTTTCTTATTAGTCAAATTTTTCAACTCCCTTTAATACAATTTTTAACACAAATAATTGAATCTAATCAAAAATAATAACAAATCAGAATATATATTTCTACTCACCTATTTCCAATGTCGCTAGACAGCCACTTCACGATAAAAAAGCTACCGAAATTATATTTCTATAAGTTTCAGTAGCTCTATCCCATGGCTGTAGCAAATTTTTTTGTTTTTGTTTTTTCCCAACCTTTGGCCTTTTAAATCCACCTTTTTCTCTTCTAAATCCGCATAAAATGTCCCATTTTCGCCTAGCTTCCGCATTGTTGTTCACGTAATGTTCACAACCCCCGAGGGGCCTTGCGAGGCCTGGGCTGAGCTTGCTAAAATGGATGATGCGTAGCTAAATCTGTTCATTGGTTGCTAATGTTTGCTAATTCAATATTTTCTTTTTTAGTTCCCGTACCTTCTCTATGGTCAGTCCTGTTCCTTTGGCTACTATTTCTTCACTTACTCCAAGCCTAAGAAAGTTTGTAGCATCTTCTATTCCTTTTTCATCTTTTTCAGATTTTAACCTAGTAAGTTCGTCACTAATTTCTGCCTGTCTAGATTCATACAGCATCTTAGCCTTATCATCCTTACTTATGATTTTTAATAGATTATAGGCTTTCTTTATATCCTTATTCTTTTCAGCTAGCATTTCCATCACCTCTTTCGATTTTCCATCTAAAAATTCCATCCACTGAACTATTGGATCATTTTCATCTCTCTTAATCCCTTTATCAAGTAATTTGGGTATCTCTAGGAACCTTATCTCAATTAGATCTGTTAATCTCTCTCCTTTACTATCTTCTGTTAGATGATAGCAAGAATATAGCTTCTTTAGTGGTGTACACTCAAAGTCTACTATATTTATAGTTACACATTTCTTTAGCATATCATAGGTATTCCCTGGATGTATTTGGCTTGTATACATCTTACTCCAATAGAAAAGAGTTCGTTCTGCCATGTATTGTGTTGGTAGAATCTGTATTTCTATATCTATCTGACCGCCCACTTTAGTGTTAACCCTTATGTCGAGAATGCCCTTCTTATCTTCCTTAAATTGCTTTAATAGCTCACTATTTACACCTTTGAAGGTTTTATATTTTATATTATATCCATTGTATCCTATATTCTTATTTTATCAGAAAATTACATTTTATTCTACTCTACTTTTAAAATATTTATGATAAAAATTATTCCCCCTCAATTGCAAAAGTAAATTCCACCCCCATTGTATTAAACAGTGGAAGTTAGTCTTACAAAGTTGAGGTAGATTTTACCTCTGCAAATTAGTATACTGAGATTATGTGTACCAATGTGGTTATGGTTGTACTTGGTATTGAGCCTACTTCATTTATGAGACAAGCATTATAGTTATATATATTGTGTTAATTTACCACAATATAAGGGGTGGATTTTACATCCGCAAAAAAATAGTTATTTTTCACCCTTTATTTTGTATACCCTAAAACAGTAAAAATATGAATAACATTGGTATATTTGTACCGATTATACTATAAAAACAGTAGATATAAACATATTTCCATATTTAAATTTTTTTCAATCTTTATAGGGTGGAAGTTAACTCTACAAAGTGGAAGTTACTTTTACATTTCACCTAAAAATTATTCCTTCAACTTTTTTATGTTTTAACTTACTTCAGATTCAAGTGTCCTCTATCAATAATTTAACAGCATATCGACAATAAAAAACAACTGGAGGTTGGTTACTTAACCTCCAATATAATATTAATTATATTGTATGCTAGTTCATTTGCCGTCAATAACTATCATAATCCAGTATAAAGATTTTCAAAGATTTTCAATGCAAAAAAAACAGAAAATATATGCCTCTATATATTTTCTGGTTCCATCACCTGGCTACTGCCAAGCTTTTTTTGCTTCTCTTTCTTAATAAATTTTCAACTTTTCATCCCAACTTCTTCACCCTTAATTCGCATCAGATGTCCCATCTTCGCTTGCCTAGTATACTTTTTACATATATTGGCTGCTGACACGACCCCATTCCAATAAATGGATGTAGCGTAGTAAATCCGTTTATTGGTTGCTAATTTTTAACACAAATAATTGAATCTAATCAAAAATAATAACAAATCAGAATATATATTTCTACTAACCTATTTCCAATGTCGCTATACAGCCACTTCACGATAAAAAGCTACCTAAATTATATTTCTATAAGTTTCAGTAGCTCTACCCCATGGCTGCCGCCAAGTTTTTTTGTTTATATTTTTTCCCAACCTTTGGCCTTTTAAATCCATCTTTTTCTCTTCTAAACCCGCATAAAATGTTCCATTTTCGCCCAGCTTCCGCATTGTTGTTAACGTAATGTTCACGAACGCCGGGGAGCTTTGGCGAACTTAAGTTCGCCTTGCTACTCACTCTGCGGGGGGTCCCTATTGGTTACTACTAGTTAATTTATACTTTTGATTTTTGCTTGTTAGTTTATCAGGTATTGTATATTCAATTAATTTATTATCTAATAAATTTTGTATAGCTTTTCTTATATTTCCTGTTAATGATTTATATCCTAAATTAAATGCGATTTGCTTTTTAGTTATAATACTTGTTTTAAGCATTCGAAGTATTTTTAATTCTGTTTCATTTAGCCCCAGATCTTTTAATTTTTTTATATAAACCTCATCTTGTACCTCATCTTGTACCTCAACTTGATTCTGGTTTTTATCATTGAAATATGGATTTACAGGTAATTCAACCAAAAAATAACTTCTATCATCATCTGTATCAAATATTGGACGTGGTGAATTGTTTGTACTCATTGATTTAATTATTTTTGGTATTCCTGTAGATCTTCCTTCTGTAAGCTTTAATTCTTTTAAAAATTCACCAATTCTTCTATTTCTATATCTTCTAGCCACAACTCTACCTGAATCTATGTCAGATTTTCTAATAGATTTATCTGGTCCTGGATAGTTTAATATAACTATTTTTTCTGGATCTATTCTTATCTCTATGGGTTCTCTTACTTCATAACTTCTATGATATACAGCATTAACAATAGCTTCTTCTATCGCAGCAAAAGGATAATTAAAAACCCTAATAGCTTCCGCTTCATTTGGTAATTTTATTATTTTTTCTTTTATAATTGAGTTTTTTATATATCTTAAAATATCTATTATTTGCTCATGTATAGGTCCTACAAAAGTTTTTTCAATGAAAATATCATCAGCGGATGTATTTTCAAAGTTTACAAGTTCTATTTGACTCATAGGTATAAATTTTTGTGGATTATCACTAAACATAAGAATTCCTATATTTTTAGGTTTTATGTACTCTTGTGAACCTTCTATAATATTCATCTGTCTACATAATAATTCTTTTGGTATATCATTTACCCGGTCATACAAATCACTTTTAACAGAACCCAAATATTCTCTTATTAGGTTTGATTTCAAGTCTGATATTTCGGAGTTATAACATACTCTATCATCATAAGGTATATTCCCTGCCAAATTATATAGTTCACGTCTCTCAGTATCTTTTGCTTCAATTGTATTCGAAAAATGTCTTACATAATATTTATAGTCTTTATGTTTTCCATAAAAATCTTTAGGACATTCATATGGTCTGTTTTGTCCCCCCGGAACCCATATAACTAAAATATGTTTACCTTTATATATTAACGGTTCTAATATTGGAAAATATACTGGCTTTAATAAATGGCAATAGTTCAATAATTCCTTTTGTATCTTATCTATATGATTTGCCTCTACACCATTCGGTGGTAATATTGGCCTACCATTAAATTCATCAACTCCAACAACAATATATCCACCACCCCAGTTGTTTATATCATTAGCAAAGGCCGAGATAGTATGCATTATTTCATTTGGATTCCACCCATTTTTAAATTCAATTCTTTCCCATTCAATGGTAGTTCCATTAAAAAGTTGTTCTATATTTATTGGCAATCCCATTAATATCACTCCATTATATATATATTATTTATTCCCAAATATATCTACTTATCTTTAATCATTTTTCTTATATTATTAGTATATACCATATGCTCCCTTTCTTAAACACAAAAATTAGATGCCACCTAAATGCTAGCTTTTATTTTTTCGAACCTTATACTTTTTTTCCACTAAATGGATAATGTATAACAAATCCGTTTAGTGTTTACTACTATCTTTTAATTTACTTTTAATTTACTGCAAATTAAAGTGTACTCTAAAAATAGTGCAACCAATTTATCATCAATAAAAACTCCTTAAAGTTAATTACTTACCACCCAATATAATTTTTGTTATATTGAATGCCAATTCATTTCACATAAATAAGAATAATAATTCAGTACAAAGACCTTTAATACAAAAAAACCACCAAAATTATATCTCTATAAATTTCAGTAGTTCCATCCTCTGGCTGCCGCCAAGTTTTTTTGTTTATGTTTTTTCCCAACCTTTAACCTTTTAAATCCACCTTTTTCTCTTCTAAATCCGCATAAAATGTCCCATTTTCGCCCAGCTTCCGCATTGTTGTTCACATAATGTTCACAACCCCCGGGGGTCCTTGCGAGGCCTGGGCTGAGCTTGCTACTCTGTCACTGACTTGTACTCCATCAACTATACCATATTTATCAACATTCTCTTTTGCAACTTCTTGTACTCCTAAAATTGAAACATTTTTCTCCTCAAAACAATCCATAAGTTGTTTTAAGCATGGAACTTTAGCATCAACTATATCATCACCAAGCATTACCGCAAAAGGTTCATTACCAACAAATGCTCTAGCTTTATTTATAGCATCACCTAGACCCTTGGGTTCCTTTTGTCTTATAAAATGGATATTAACCATATTTGATATGTCGCGAACCTCTTTAAGAAGAACATCTTTATGTTTATTTTCTAGTTCAAGCTCAAGTTCTACTGATTTATCAAAATGATCTTCAATAGACTTTTTGTTTCTACCAGTAATAATTAATATTTCCTCTATTCCTGATGCTACAGCTTCCTCTATAATATACTGCATTGTAGGCTTATCAACTATCGGTAACATTTCTTTAGGTAATGCCTTCGTTGCTGGCAAAAATCTTGTTCCAAGTCCCGCTGCTGGTATAATTGCTTTTTTAACTTTCATATAATATAATATCTCCTTACTATGTATGTTATTTTTAATGCCAATTTGCATTATTTTTATATTTTTCCTATGTTAACCTAAAATAAATACTATTTTTTATTTCAACTTATCCTTATATAATTCGATATCAAAGATTATATTCCTCTAAAAATCGTGTCCTAACGTTCCCCATTAAGCGACAATATCTGCTTGTAAGAAAAAGGACGTCATTTAAGACATCCTTTTCGCTTGCTAAAATATTTATGTTATTCTCATTAATTTTTATCGCATTTAAATTTTCGCCTTATTTGTATTCCTCTTATATATTTTATAATATGAAAAGTAAAACAATCCAATGCCTATTAAAGAACCTGCAAAATCTATCAGCACATCACTTACTAACGATGTTCTACCGGGGACAAATAACTGATGGAACTCATCACCAACTGCAAATAATAAACATATAAACATTATAGTAGTTAATGCATTTTTACCCTTAAGTCCTACTATGAATAATAAATTTGAAACAATCACTGCTAATAAGCAATATTCAAATGCATGAGCATTTTTTCTAATAACCAAATTTATTTTTTCATCCCTTGAACTTAGGGGAAGTGCACCCTGTTTTAATTTAGTTGAATTAGTTTTACCTTCTACATCATACTTAACATCCCTTAACGACTGAACTATTCCATAACTTCGTAAATTTGATAAAGAACCAGATCTAGAAGAATTATAAAATATAAATCCCATTGCTAATATGCATAATACAATTCCTAATTTTTTCAATATAACACCACCCATTTTTTCAATAACATACATTATAACATGTATCATCTTTTAAAACTAGATATTGCAAATTTCCTATAAATTTTAGTAATTACACATGCCTATCGCCATTTTTTGTTTTTTCCCGAATTTCTTAACCTTTCACTCCAACTTTGCATCACTTAATCCGCTTCAGATGTCGCATCTTTGCCTAGCCTAAGTGTAGGTGATTCACATATTGTTAACATTGAACTGGAGGTTCAAATTGCTACTTGCATGTACTATCTATAGAATTGCTGGTAATATTATCAAAGACCAAAATATGACTGATATAAACTTTAATATTGATTTTTTTATTTTAATACTCGCCAGTTGTATAATTTTAAATTTTGGATAATTGTAAATTATTGTAATTTGTTTTCCATATTATATATTTTACAATTTTAAAAAAATAAATTATTGACTTGTTGTAAAATGAAGTTGAACCAATAAAAAATCCATAGTGGATTAATTC
>ERZ1463037.5-NODE-5-length-48268-cov-13.303901_pt1 | contig 48268 bp, 51 predicted proteins | sample MGYA00564484_ERZ1463037 | MGnify/ENA primary metagenome ERZ1463037 (study PRJEB39244, sample SAMEA3635151) | Helicobacter pylori | study: EMG produced TPA metagenomics assembly of PRJEB11511 data set (Assembly of a 5300-year-old Helicobacter pylori... | reverse complement strand
ATGCTAAAGAAAGATTAGCAGGATACCAAAAACTTGCTAGTGAAAAATAGTATTTAAAATTTTAAAGGAAAGAAAGATGAATTAAATTTCATCTTTCTTTTTTATTTACAATAATTTAATAAAAATAATTTAAAAAACCCTTTTATTATTTTATGTTTTAGGGTAAAATTAAGGTATACTGAAACTAGGAGGTACTACATTATGAATGAAGATAAAAATACATCTTGCGGATGTGGTGGTCACGAACATGACCATGAAAATAAAGGTTGCGGATGCGGTAGCCATGAAAATGAAGGCTGTGGATGCGGTGGTCATGAACATGATGAACATGAAGGCTGTGGTTGCGGATGTGGCGAAGGCGAAGGCGAAGCATTAACAGTAGATTTAGAAGATGAGAATGGTAACATAGTTCCATGTGAAATAGTAGATGGATTTACTTATAAAGAAAATGAATATGCTTTAGTTCAAAATCCTGAAGATGATTCAATATACCTTTTCAAGGTAATTGGAGATGAAGAAACAGGCGAATTAGTTATACCTGAGGATGAAGAATTTGCAGAAGTAACGGCATATTATGAAGATTTAATTAAAGAAGAAAAATAATTATAAAAGGAGCCGTTGCAAATGCAGCGGCTCCTTTTAAATTAAATTATTTCTTGCACAGCTGAGGTATCAGGATTAACATTAAGGTAATAATATTATAATATATTTTTAAAGGAGGAGTAAAATTGAAAGAAAAATTAGCTATTTTTGATGTGGATTATACAATAACAAAACGGGAGACTTTATTAGAATTTTATTTTTTTATGTTAAAAAAGAATCCCAAATATATAAAGTATTTGCCGAAAAGCATATTTTCGTCGATTTTTTATGTATTTAAAATATATGATGCTTCAAAAGCAAAAAGAACTTTTATAAGATTTATAGACGGCATAGAGGAAAATGAGATGAAAAAAATTGTTAAAGAATTTTATGAAAAACGTTTAAGCAAAATATTATATAAAGATGCCATAGATACCATAAAAAAAATGAAAAAGCAGGGGTATAAAATTTATTTGATTTCCGCTTCAGCTGAATTTTATTTAAACGAATTTTACAATATAAAAGAAGTAGATAAAGTAATAGGAACTCGATTTATAAAGGAGAATGGATTACATAGAAATCAGATGTTAGGTGAAAATTGTAAAGGTGAAGAGAAAGTGAAAAGATTAAAAGAAGTCTTACTTAAAGAAAATATAGATGTTGATTTTGAAAATTCATGTATGTTTTCAGACTCACTTTCTGATTTACCACTTTTTAATTTAGTAGGACATCCTTATTTGATAAATTATAAAAAAGCACATGATAAAATTGAAATTTTGAGATGGAAGTAGGACTATTTATAGGATATAAAGTATAATAAAAATATAAACATGGAAGATATGACAAAATTTAATTGTTATATCCTTAAAATAAGGAGGAGAATTTATATGGACAAGTGTACACAACTATATTTTTTATTTGGTGATGAACTTAAAAAGAGCGAAGAATTTCATAATTATTGTAGTGATGATGGAAAATCATTATATGAGGTTATAAGAGTAAGTGATGGAATACCAATATTTTTTATGGAACATTTAAGTCGCCTTGAGAATTCTGCTAAAATTATGAAATACAATTTAACTATTACGAAAAATGAAATTATAGATGGAGTTATTAAATTAATAAGTAAAAATAAAGTGGAAAATGGAAATTTAAAATTAGTTATAAACTATAATCCAGATGGTGAAAACCTTTATAAGGATGGGGTTAATGAAAAGTTCTTAGTATATTTTGTGGAGCATTCATATCCTTTAAAAGAGCAATATGCAGAGGGTGTTAAAACTATTACTTACCATGGAGAGAGAAGTAATCCTAATGCTAAGGTTATTAATAATGAGTTTCGTAAAAATGTAAATTTGAAAATAAATAGTAAGAAGGTATATGAGGCAATTTTAATTGATGATGATGGATATATTACAGAAGGTAGTAAATCAAACATTTTTATGGTAAAAGGATCTACAGTTGTAACATCTAGAGTCATTAATGTATTACCTGGAATTACAAGGCAATTTATTATAAAAACTTGTGAAAAATTAAACATAAAATTTATTGAAAAAGATGTTTTAGAAAAAGATCTTAAATCATACGATGGTTTGTTTATTTCAGGGACATCACCTAAGGTTCTCCCAATAGAAAGTGTGGATGGATTTTCTTTTAATTCATCAGAAAATTCAATAATAAAAGCAATAATGTTGGGGTTTGATAAAGAATTAAAAGAGAATAAACAAAAATTTGTAAAGTTTATTTCGAATAGAACGATAAATAAATAAAACATTCTGATATGTGGGATACAATAGAATGTTTATGGGATAAGTTATCTATCGGAAGAGGTGATACAAGTGGAGTATAAGTCGAAATTTCAAAAATTTGAAGGATCTACTGTTAAGGAGTGTTTAAAAAATGCAAGCATTGCTTTAGGCATTTCTAAAGAATTGCTTAAATATTCAATAGTTGATGAAAAAAGAGGTTTATTTAAGAAACATGTTATAATTTCTATTGATTCTATAGAAGAATTGCCTGGTGATGTTAGTCTAAATGTTAAACTTGTTAAAAGAGATGATTTAAAAACAGATATTTATAATGAAAAAGATGGTACTATAGAAATAAAAAATGGTAAAATAATAGTCAAAAATCCTTGTGATGGTGGCAAATTAGCTGTAATTTCTAATACTAATATTAATAATATTACACTAATTGTAAATGGAGAAAATGTTGGCGTACGTGCTAATGTGAATGAAGAAAGTATTATTGAGGCGTTTCTAAAAGAAGGTGAAGCACAGAGGCATTTGAATTTAAGAAGAAGCTTAGATAATATGGAGGCTTACATTAGTATAGAGTATAAACCTAATATAACAAATAAACTCAAAGATTGTGAGCCTATGAATTCAGTCTTATTAGAAGTAGAAGCTAAAGAAGAAGTTATGCCACCTAAATTTACGGAATTAGAAATTAACAAGGAATTACTAAATAATAATATTAAATATGGTATTTTGAAGATGAATATTATAAAATGTGCGAAGGCACACGAAATTTTAGATTTGCTTATTGCTAAAGGAAATAGAAATATAGACGCCGTAGATGATAGATTGGAAATAAATTACAAGCAAGCGGGAAATAAAAATACTATAAATTATGATGATGAAGAGAGTATAGACTACAAAGCTATAGGTTCAGTACAAGGAGTTGAAAAAGGACAGCTTTTGGCTACTCTTTATTTAGGTAAAAATGGAAAAGATGGAATAGATATTACAGGTAAGAATATAGTAACTAAAATTGCAAGAAGAATACTACTCGGTGTAGGAGAAGGTTGTAAAATTGAGGATAGGTATAAGGTTGTGGCAACAACTGATGGTAGACCATCATCAAGGGGAAATACTTTCTTCGTTTATAAAACTCATAAAATAATAGGAAATGTGGATTTGAAAACAGGCAATATTCAATTTGTGGGGGATATAATTATAAGTGGCAGTGTACGAGAAGGGATGAAGGTAGAAGCAGGTAATTCTATTTTAGTTAAAGGTAGCGTAACAGATGCAGAAATTGTTGCGAATGGTGATGCTGTGGTAAATGGTAATGCCATTCATTCAGATATCGCGGCTGGAAAAGAAGATGTATTAATTTTAGAGTATTTAAGCGATTTAAAGAGTATGAAGAATGATGTCTCAAATTTAATATCTTCTATAAAACAATTAAAAGAAATGAAGCTTATAGCAAGAGGTACTAGTGATGGAGAACTTGTTAAGATCTTACTTGAAACTAAATTTAAAAAGCTTCTTCAAACTTCAGTTAGAGTAGCTAAAAGGATACTCCAGCAACAAGATACGCAAGATGAATTATTATTTATTATTAAAAATAAAATACTTGGTGTTGGTCCTCATAATATACAAAATTATGAGGAATTAAATGATGCAATAAAAATTACTGATAATAAAATATTAGCGCTAAATATGAATTTAACTCTTCCTGTAAATGTAGTGTTAGGTTATTGTCAAGATTCGATAATTAAGAGCTCCGGTAATATTATAATTACCGGTAAAGGGGAATATGTATCACAAATAGTGGCAAGTGATAGCGTTATATTTCAGCAAGCCGAAAGCTTAGCTCGTGGTGGAGTTATTAAAGCTGGGAAAGAAATTAGATGTAAGATAGTTGGAGGACTTGGGGGAGTATCAACAAAACTTGTTGTAGAAGATTATGGTCAAATATGGGCGGAACTTGCTTATCAAAATACTAGTTTTATTATAGGTGAGAAAGAATATATTCTAGATCTTCCTAGCAAAAATGTTCATGCCTATATAAATGAGAACAGGGAATTAATAGTTGATAAATTACAAGCGTAGGGGGATTATACATGAATGAAAAAGAAATTAAGGTACTGGTTTTCAGTGTAAATGGCGAACAATATGCTACAAATATTATGGAAGTGGAGCGAATACTAGAATATGAAAAGGCCACTAAGGTTCCAAATTCACCACAATTCGTTGAAGGTGTAATAAACTATGAAGATAGTATTTTGCCGGTGATAACACTAACCAAAAGATTTAATTTACCATCATCTAAAATTGGTAAGGATTCTAAAATAATAGTTACAAAGCAGAATAATAGTAAAATAGGGATAATAGTTGATTTTGTATCAGAAGTTAAAGATGTAGCTAGTGTTAACATAGAAGATTCGCCACAAATAATAACAGGAATATCCAAAAGATATATTAAAGGGCTTATTAAAATTGATGGTAAAATAATTATATATTTAAATATTTCATCTATATTGACAGATGAAGAAAAAATACAAATATTATAAAATAGGGTGTAATTATGGAATATAATGAGATAAAGGTAGGGATTGCAGATTTAAATGTAGCATTTTCTCCAGATAAATTAATAACTGTGGGACTTGGATCTTGTGTTGGAGTTGCAATTTATGATAAGCATATGGAAATTGCAGGACTGGCACATATAATGCTTCCAGATAGTAGCCAGTTTAATAAAATATCAAATGAAATAAAGTTTGCGGATTTAGCTATACCTATTTTAGTTACAAATATGATTAGCAAAGGTGCGAAGCTATGCAATATGCGTGCTAAAATAGCAGGTGGTGCGTCAATGTTTAACTTTTCAGATAAAAGTATAATTATGGATATTGGCAATCGAAATAGTATGGCAGTGAAAAATGCTCTGAAAATTCTATCTATACCACTACTTGCAGAAGACATTGGTGGCAATAAAGGTAGAACTTTGATATTTGACACAACTAATGGTCTACTGTCAATTAGGACTGTAGGAATGGGAACCGTAGAGATTTAACTAAAGGTTGAGGGGATATATAATGCTTAAAAAGATAAAAGTTTTTGTAGTAGATGATTCAGCGTTGATGAGAAAAATAATTTCTGATATGATTAACTCTGAAATAGGAATGGAAGTTATAGGCACAGCGAGAAATGGCGAGGAACTTTTATCAAAAATGATTCGTAATGAACCTGACATAATAACTTTGGACATTGAAATGCCCAAAATGGATGGTATAACGACGCTAAAGAAATTAAAAACAGCTAATATAAATATACCAGTTATAATGCTTAGTAGCAGTTCTAAGGCTAGTACAGAGTTAACTATGATGTGCCTTGAACTAGGTGCTTTCGATTTTATTGCAAAACCGTCTGGGGAAATATCATTAGATATAAATATGGTTAAAGATGAATTGGTTGAAAAAATAAAATTTGCTTATAATCAAAGTAAAGTTAGAACTATCATTCCCCTTGAAAAAAAGATAAATATAAATAAAGTAATAATGCAAAAAAATATAGAACGAGAATCAAAAGTAGTTCCAAGTATTGATGCCGTACTTATTGGAGCATCTACTGGTGGTCCAAAAGCATTATATAAAGTAATAACAGTATTGCCCGATAATATAGGAGTACCAGTTTTAGTAGTGCAACATATGCCAACTGGATTTACAAAGGCTTTTGCGCAGAGGCTGAATTTGAATAGTAATTTAAAAGTTGTTGAAGCCTGTGCGGGTGATTTAATTGAAAAAAATATAGTTTATATAGCACCTGGTGGATATCATATGGAGGTAGGACGTGACAAGAAAATAAAGTTAAATACAGAGCCCACTATTTGGGGTGTTAGACCAGCAGTAGATAAGTTATTTGATTCAGCAACGGCGGTCTATGGTTCTCATCTCTTAAGTGTTATTCTTACTGGAATGGGCCGTGATGGAGCCAAAGGAACCGAAAATATTAAAGACAATGGTGGAATTACTATGTCAGAACATGAATCTACTTGCACTATATATGGTATGCCAAAAGCAGCTTTTGAAACTGGCAAAGTAGATAAAGTTGTACTACTTGAAAATATTGCGCAGGAAATAATTAAGGTTGTAATGGGGAGATGAGAAAACGCTAATGGATTTAATAGATTTTCAGCATTGGGTTTTAAAAGAATATAGTATAGATTTGTCGGCGTATAAATCTAATCAGTTGCACAGACGAATTTTAAGCTTGATGTCAAGAGTGGGGGTTAACTCTGTAGAAGAGTATATTAGTTTACTTAAAAAAGATCCTGCTCAAAAGCAGAAGTTTTTAGATTTTATAACAATAAATGTAACAGAGTTTTTTAGAAACCCTGAAATATTTGATGAACTTTCAAAGAAAGTTAAATCAGAACTCCCATATAATTCAGGACTTAAAATCTGGAGTGCAGCATGTTCTATTGGAGCTGAACCTTATTCATTAGCTATGATTGTAGATAATTTAAATTCTAGAGGAAATCATAAAATTATAGCTACAGACATTGATAGTACTATACTTCAAAAAGCAAAAAATGGAGAATATGTTTATACAGAAGTTAAAAATGTTCCAAAACAGTTTATGGACAAATATTTTGTAGTTAATGGGGATAAATATATAATTAGTCCTAACATTAAAAAAATGGTCCAATTTAAGAAACATGATCTTATTTTAGATAAATTTGATAATAATTTTGATTTAGTAGTGTGCAGAAATGTTGTTATTTATTTTAATCAAGATGTTAAAGATAAAATATATAAAAAAATAAGTGATTCATTAAAAAAAGGTGGTTTATTATTTGTAGGTGCCACTGAAAGTATATATAATTACAAAGAGTATGGATTTGAAAAAGCATCCACATTTATCTATAAAAAAATATAATATGGACAAACATTAAAAAATAATGTGGATAATGAGTACTGAGGGGGATAAAATGGATACATCACAATATATGTCAATGTTCTTAGAAGAGTCTATGGAAAATTTGCAAACATTGAATGAGTCGCTTCTTGAGCTCGAACAAAACCCAGAAGATATAGATAAGTTAAATGAAATATTTAGGGTAGCACATACTATAAAGGGAATGGCAGCCACTATGGGTTTTAGTCAAATGGCTGAATTGACCCACAACATGGAAAATATCTTATCTGAATTTCGTGAGGGGAAACTTAAAGTAACTGAAAAAGTGGTTACTGTTCTATTCAGGTGTCTAGATACTTTAGAAAAAATGGTGAATAATATTTCAGAAGATATTTCAGAAGATATTTCAATAGATGAGATATTGAAGGATTTACATGAAATGGCGGAGATTGGTGAAAATCCTAAGGTCAATGAAAAGAAAATTGAAAACACACCACAAGAAATTAGCAACAACGATAAAATTGAGAGAGTTACTCTCGATGAATATGATATTGATGTTATAAAGCAAGCAAAGGAAAAAATGTATAACGCATTTACCGTAAATATTTTAATAAGTGAGAATACTCTACTTAAAGCAGCTAGGGCATTCCTTATTTTTAAGAGCTTAGAAGAATACGGAGAGATAATAAAATCTGTGCCTGGTGCTGAGGATTTAGAGGATGAAAATTTTGGATTTGAAATAAATTTAATTTATATAACTAATAAAGAAAAAGTTGAAGTTACTGATACTTTGCTAAATATATCTGAAGTGGAAAAAGTGAATGTGGAAGATGTTTATATGGACAGCACTGCGGCTACTTTAGTCGATAAATTAGGGGAAGTTAAAGGAATTGAAAAAACTCCTGAAGTTAAAATAGAAGAAGTGAAAATCAAACCTATAGTGGAGACTAAAAATAAAGACAAGAAAGAAGTTGTAGCTCATAAAAAAGCTCATCAATCTGTGAGAGTTGAACTAGATAGATTAGATAAATTTATGAATATGGTATCAGAACTTGTAATTCATAGAACAAGACTAGAACAAATAAGTAGTGTTCATAAACTAACCGATCTAAATGAAACTTTAGAACAAGTAGCTAGAGCAACATCTGAGCTTCAAGATTTGGTAATGAAGATTAGAATGTTGCCACTTGAAGTAGTATTTAATAGATTTCCAAGGATGATTCGCGATATATCGAAAAATTTAAATAAAGATATGGAGCTTGTAATACAAGGACAAGAGACGGAACTTGATAGGACTGTTATTGATGAAATAGGGGAACCTCTACTTCATTTACTTCGTAATGCAGCAGATCATGGAATTGAATCAAGTGCTGATAGAATTGCTAAAGGAAAAAATCCAGTTGGAACAATTAAACTTATAGCTTATGCTGAAGGTACTAAAGCTATTATAAAGGTAGAAGACGATGGTGCCGGCCTTGATGTAGAGAGAATAAAGGTAAAAGCAAATGAAGCTGGTATAAATACAGAAGGTATGACAGATGCTGATGTGAAAAATTTGATTTTTGCACAAGGATTTAGTACTAATGACAAAGTAACAGATATATCTGGGCGTGGAGTGGGCATGGATGTTGTTAAAACTAAAATTGGTGCACTTGGCGGAACGGTAGATGCAATAAGTGAGATTGACAAAGGTACATCTTTTATTATAAGATTACCATTGACACTACAAATTATTCAGGCACTACTTGTAAAAGTAGGGAGTGAAACTATGGCTATTTCGCTTGGATATATTGATAGAGTAATAGATTATAAAATTGAGCTAATTAAGAAAACTAATAATAAAGAAGTTATTGTATACAATGATAGTGTAATTCCACTTGTAAGAGTAAATGAAAAAATGGAGATTGAGATTGTTGAAACTACAAAGAAGTATATCGTTATTGTAAAAGTGGGAGAAAAAACAGTAGGTCTTTTAGTGGATTCGCTCCTAGGACAACAAGAAATTGTAATAAAGCCATTAGGGCAAACATTACATGGATTAAAGGAATATATAGGAGCAACAATTTTAGGGGATGGATTAGTTACATTAATACTTGATGTTGCTGCGTTAGTCTAAGGAGGACATAATATGGATTATTCAGAGCTTACTACTATGCAACTTGATGTTTTACAAGAAGTAGTAAATATTGGTGCAGGAAATGCAGCTACTGCTTTATCAGAGTTATTGAATGAAAAAGTTGATATGAGTGTGCCCGCAGTAAATATTGTCCCATTTGATACTATATTTTCAAGTATAGACGTTGAGGTAGTAGTAATTGGTGTTATTGTGAGAGTGCTAGGAGATATACCGGGTAATATACTGTTTACTTTAGAAAGGGATGTTGCTCTAAAAATCATATCAGGACTTATTGGGAAAGAGCAAGAACAAATAACAGAACTTGGAAATTCGGCATTGTGCGAAATAGGCAATATTGTCTCTAGCTCTTTCATGAATGCAATAGCATCACTTACAAACCTTGAAATTAGACCTTCTGTGCCAGCAGTTGCACTAGATATGATGGCAGCAATACTTTCAACAACTTTTATTGAGTCAGGTCAGTTTGATGAGTATGTACTTGATTTAGAAACAAACTTTTTACAGGAAAATCAAAAAATAAGAGGGCATTTTTATTATATACCAATGCCGGGATCTCTTGAAAAAATATTAAATTCACTAGGTGTAAATTAATTGGAGGTATTATAAAATGGCTAGAGTATTAATTGTTGATGACGCTGCATTTATGAGAATGATGATAAAAGATATATTGGAAAAAAACGGATATGAAGTTGTAGGAGAAGCAAGTAATGGATTAAAAGGTGTAGAATTATACAAAGTAGAAAAACCAGATATCGTTACCATGGATATTACAATGCCTGAGATGGATGGAATTGAAGCTGTTAAAGAAATTAAGAGTTTTGATCCTGCTGCAAAAATAATTATGTGTAGTGCTATGGGTCAACAGAGTATGGTTATGGATGCTATACGGGCCGGGGCAAAAGATTTCATTGTTAAACCATTCCAATCAGATAGAGTTCTTGAAGCAATAAAAAAAGTTCTAGGTTAGGAGGGGTAAGGTTATGCAAGTAGTTGTATTTAAAGTTAATGAAGAACAATTTGCAGTAGAAGCATCGAAAGTTCAAAGCATTAATGATATGATGGAAATAACAAAAGTACCTAAGTCTAAAGGATACATAAAAGGCTTGATTAACCTAAGGGGAAATATAATTTCTCTTTTAGATATAAATCTCCTTTTAGATATCGAGAGAGGCGAAGGAAATCAAGAAAATATTATTATATTAAATCTGAAAGAAGAGTCAGTTGGAGTAACTGTAGACCAAGTTGATGAAGTATTAGAGATTGACGAAGGGTTGATTGAAAAGATTGAAACTGACAAAAACAAAACATATATTAAAGGTATTATAAATTTTAAAGATAGAATAGTTACATTAATTGATATTGCAAAACTTATTGAAATATAAAATGGATAAGCTATGAAATAAATTTTATTTGTACATAGCAATCATAACATGAACAGAGAGATGAGGTTGGAATATGGCAGAGGTATTATCACAGAGTGATATAGATTCACTTTTATCTGCCTTGTCATCTGGGAAAATAGAAGCAGATCAAATCCCAAATGAAGAGGAAAAACATAAAATTAAATTATACGATTTTAAAAGCCCTCAAAAGTTCTCAAAAGATCATTTGAGAGCGCTTGAGCTCATTCATGATAATTATGCAAGATTAATGGCGAGTTATTTATCTGCTCAGCTAGGAAATAATGTAAAGGTTAAAGTAGAAACTACTGAGCAAATAACCTATGATGAATTTATTCATTCAATTCCTAATTCTACTATTTTAACTATATTTAAAATGCCACCATTAAACGGTACTATATTGTTTGAGACTAATCCGCAGTTCTCTTCTCAAATAATAGATATACTTTTAGGAGGAATGGGTACTAGATCAGTTAAAATAAAAGAATTTTCAGAAATTGATAAAAATATATTAAGGAATGTTAATGCGGGACTTTTAGCTAACTTAAAGATTGCTTGGGAAGATGTTTTGGAAGTAGAACCGGAAATCATAGCTATGGAGACAAATCCTGCTCTTAATCAAACATTATCTCCTAACGAACCGGTTGCTCTAATTACTTTTTCGGTAGAAATGAATAATAGTAGCTCGTTTGTAAATATTTGTATACCTTATTTGAGTGTAGAGAAGGTAATTGATAAACTAGTTGTTCAATATTGGTTTAGAGAAAACGACGAAGAAATTGTAAGCGATTCTAGAAACAAATTGAAGGACCGATTAAATATAGTAAGTGTTCCAATAACCGGAGTTCTAGGTAATACAAATATTACTATAGATGAATTTCTACAATTAACGGTAGGGGATGTAATTACATTAGATGAGCCCAGTGACAGTCCAATTAAAGTACTCATTGAGGGTCAATGGTGTTATACAGGTAAACCTGGTGTTATAGGTAAAAACAAGGGAATTCAGATTATAGATATAATAGATAAGGATGTGGAAAATTATGAGTAACGGCTTTCTTTCACAAGAAGAAATCGACGCTCTCTTAAACGGAGACGGTATGGACTCAAACCAAACTAAAGACTCTGAAAAAGCAGTGAATTCAGATCAAGAAATAGAGGATAAGGATATAAGTGAAGATGAAAATAGAAGCACTGAATCTACAGAACCAACTGAACTAACAGATAGTGAAAAGGACTTGCTTGGTGAAGTTGGAAATATTTCTATGGGCTCAGCATCAACAGCTCTTTCGACTATAGTTGGTAGGCCGGTAAATATTGCAACACCAATAGTTACAATAAGTACACTTAGAAAATTAAGAAGCACATTTACGGTTCCGAATATTGCATTAGACGTAAAATTTACAAGTGGTATAACAGGCGGTAATCTTTTAGTAATGAAGAACACTGATGCGGCAGTTATAGCTAGTTTAATGATGGGTGGTGATGGTAATGTAGAAGGCAAACTTGAACTATCAGAAATTGAAATAAGTGCTGTATCTGAAGCTATGAATCAGATGATTGGTTCTGCTGCAACATCCATGGCGACAATGTTTTCAAGGCAGGTAAATATTTCACCACCACAATCTAAAATATGGGATGACACTACCTCATCTTTAAGTGATAGTATAAATGAAAATGATGAAGTTGTTCAAGTAGCATTTAAAATGACTATAGGTGATTTAATAGATAGTGTTATAATGCAAATACTTCCAATAGAAACTGCTAAAAAGATAGTATCGATTATGATGGGAACAGAAAAAGATACCAAGGTTCCTAAAGTAGCGAAAGTTCAAAGTGAAATGGAAATACCTAAGGTTAAACAATCTTATGAAGACCTTAAATTAAATCAATCACCAAATAATACAAGTGAACCTGCAGGGCCTACAAACCGTGAACAAGCAGAATATTACTCAAAGCCAATTGAAAGGCCACAGCCACAAGTAGATGTTCACAAGGCATCATTTCAGCCTTTGACAGAGTCTCCAGTTTATAATTGCCCTAAAAATATTAATTTAATATTAGATGTTCCACTGGAAATTTCTGTAGTACTTGGAAAAACTAAAAAGAATATTAGGGATATTTTGAATTTGGGAACTGGATCTTTAATTGAGCTTGATAAACTTGCTGAAGAACCAGTAGACATATTAGTAAATGGAAAAAAAGTAGCATACGGCGAAGTCGTAGTTGTAGATGAAAATTTTGGAGTTAGAATAACTAGCATAATTAGTGGTGAAGAGAGAGTCAAAACTTTATCAGAATAAAATAAATTTAAATATAATGTAATGTAAAAAGGGTGGGGATAGAATTTGCCCTTTTTTTGTTTGGCATATAAATTATTAAAACTAGCTATAAACTTTAAAAGATTATATACGATAATAGTAATAGATGAATTAAAGCTAGGCTTAAATATAAAAAAGCTAGGAGTGGTTAAGAATGAAAATAGATGCAGTAAAACCTAATGTGATTAGTATGTATAAAAAGAACACACCTAAAACAGAACCAAAGGTTAATGTAATTAAAAAAGATACAATTGAGATATCATCAGAAGGAAAAAACTTGAGTGATTTAGCATTGAATGATAAATCAGTTAATTCAAAAGAGAAGATAGAAGCTATTAGAAATAAGGTGAATCAGGGTACTTATAATGTGGATCCTAAATTAACAGCTAAAAGAATTATTGATGTTATGAAAGGGAGAGATATTTAGTTATGATTGAAGAGCTAAATAAGGTTATTGTACAGGAAACCAATGCTATAAAAAATCTTTTAATCGAACTTGATGAGCAACACAGATGCATTATTGTCAATGATATTTTTGGATTAGAATCTTGCGTTAGAAAAATTAAAGAAGCAAATAAAAATATAGCATATATGGAAGTGGAAAGGCGAAAAATTACTGAAGGTAGAGTAATGATGGATATAATCGATGAATCACATGATTCAGAACTTTTAAAAAATTTTTATAAAATACAACAGTTATTACAAGAGTTAGTACTTCAAAAAAATACAAATGAGTTACTTTTAAGACAAGGACTTAGTTTTACAAATAGGATACTAAATGTGTTAAATCCAGCAAGAGAGACAGCAACTTATAATTCGTATGGTAAAGTAAAAAATAGTATGAGGTGATTGGATGTCAGGAATGTTTTCAACTTTTAATATAGCAGTAAGAGGTATGAGTGCCCAGCAGACAGCACTTGATGTAACAACTCATAACATAGCTAATGCTAATACGGTCGGGTATTCAAGGCAAAGGGCTAATTTGGAAGCTACAACTCCATTTGGAGCTACATCTATGAACAATGCAGCAGGGCCAGGACAATTAGGTACTGGTGTTCAAGTTTCTTCAATAACAAGAATCAGAGATGATTATTTAGATTACCGTGTAAGAGCACAAAATGGTGCGTTAGGTTCAGCGGACGCGCGTGAAGAGGTTTTGTCGGAAGTTGAAGGCGTTATTAATGGCCTTAGTGATACTGGAATATCAAGTTCATTAGATAATGTTTATAATGCTTGGCAAACACTTTCAAAAAGTCCAGAAGTTGCAAGTACAAGAACTGTAGTATCGCAACAATCTAAAGTACTTACGGATCAGCTAAATAGTACTTATAATCAATTAGTAAAGCTCAAAGGAAATGCTCAGGATGTAATAAAGCAGGATGTAGTAGATATTAACAGCATGCTTGATCAAGTAAATCAGTTAAATCAACAAGTTATAAATGTGAAAATATCCGGGGCTCAGCCAAATGATTTAATGGATAAGAGAGATCTATTATTAGATCAGTTAAGCGTGAAATTCGGCATAACAATTGATAAAAAAACTTTATCAGGAGAGGATCTTAAACCTACAGATTCTGGAGGTATGGATAATGCATACCTTGTAAAGTCAAATCCTAATGATGAAGTAAATAGATTTTCTTATGTAAGTAGTATTGTACCTACGACTGGCGTTACTGGAAGTTATGATGTTACATATTACAAAGGTGGAGATACAACATCAGATGCAAATAAAGTAACAATGACAATGGCGTTAAGTAAAGATCAATATACAAGTTTAGATCAAGGAAGGGTACTTTGGGCAGATAAAGAAGGGTACGCTATAAATAAAAGTGGAAGCAGACTTAAAGGCACAGAATTTATTGGGAGTGACTCAACTGTTGGAACTGAAATACCAGCAGTTGACGGTGGTAATGTAGCTGCTGCTACATCCACAGCTGAATATAAACTTTTTGAATCAAAAACAGGAGAATTAAGTGGATACACTACAGTTCAAACTGATATAAATAGTTATATTGATCAATTAAATAGTTTAGCTAAGGGCATTGCATTTTCTGTGAATGCAGTAGAAAGCGGAGAAAGTGATGCAAGCAAGGACACAACTCCATTTTTTGTTAATGGAGTTGCTGGTGGTACTGAGGAAGGCATAACGGCAGGCAACATTACAGTTAATCCAAAAATTATTAGTGATGTTACGTTAATAAAAACTGGAGTAGGTGACACTGCAGGAACAAATGATGGGACTAGAGCATTAGCTATTGCAGATCTTAGAGATGTAAAACTAGATATTCAGGGTATAGGTACAGCAACAACGAGAGCACAATTTCTAAATGGTAATTTTGCTGTTGATGCTACAACTGGAATTAGTACAATTAGTTCACTTCCTAATGGTATGACGGCAAGTGGTTATTTTACAAATACAGTTAATAATTTAGGAGTAAAAACTCAGGCAGAAATACGAAATGTTAAAAATAATGAAGCATCACTTTCCTCACTTGAGGAGTCAAGAAGCTCAGTATCAGGAGTATCATTAGATGAGGAAATGGCTAATATGATTCAATATCAACATGCTTACGCTGCTAATGCAAAAATTATATCAACAGTTGATGAATTGCTTGATTTAATTATTAACGGATTAAAAAAATAATTTTTTTAGTCTAAAGAGTCGAATTTAGGAGTGATAATATGAGAGTAACAAATAAGATGCTTTCAGATAATTTTTTAAGAGACATGAGAACAAATCTAAGTAATTTAAGTAATATTCAAAATCAAATGAGTTCTGGTAAGGAAATAAGCAAAGCTTCTGATGATCCAGCTAAAGCTTCAAAAATAATGAGAATAAATTCAGATATTGCAGCAAATACGCAATACAACACCAATATCAAGGACACAAGTAATTGGCTTGATTTGACAGATACGGCGTTAAGCAATATAAGTGATTCTATTGGAAAAATTGAAGGATTATTACAATCATCCACTGGGACTTACACAAGTGATGAGTTAACAGCTGTTAAAGATGTAATAAATCAAGAGGTTGCGTCAATTTCACAAACACTTAATGGAAGTTTTGATGGTAAATATCTATTTGGTGGAACAAATGCAACAACTAAACCGGTGGGTACAAAGGTTGTAGGTGGGAATACTGAATTAGTTACTAATATAAAGCCAAGGGCAATTACCAAACTTGTAACTTCAGGAACTACAACTACACCTACAACTACACTTACTTATGCTGGTAAACCAGTAGCTTTAGGGTCTTCATTTAACATGACCATAAATGGAGTGTCAATGCAAGTAACGACATCTGCTGCTATTACTAGTGTTAATACACCAACAACAATGAAAGAGGCAGCAGCTACGCTTCAAGGGAGCATTCAAACGTCAATAAAAACTGCAAATGGAGCAAAGGGAGTGGGAGATACTGGGTATATTGACCCAAGTACAGTTTTAGTTGCAGCAAATGCTGATGGGGGATTTGATATTACTCCATCAGATACAATGACGTTCTCGGATATTGGTAATAATACTATAACTAAAGATTTAGGATTAAGTCAAGGACCAAACAAGTTATTAGTAGAAATATCACAGGGTGTAACTATGGATTATAATGTAACAGCAAATCAAGTAATTAACTATGCAGCAGGTGATAATAATCTTATGAAATTACTATCCAATATTACTAGTCACCTTGATTCTGCAAGTGCTACCGATAAGAGTAAACTTACAAATGAAGATTTAACAGGGATTCAAGCAGCTATGACTAATATACTTAGTTTGCGTTCTGAGGTTGGTGCTAAACAAAATAGTATGACTAGTGCCTCAACAAGAAATGATGATCAAAATGATAGTATGACAGAAATTTTATCTACAACACAAAATATAGATATTACGCAAAAAGCAATGGAATATGCTACTATGCAAAATGTATATACTGCATCACTTCAGACAAGTGCTAAGGTAATTCAGCCTACATTACTCGATTATCTATAATAGAAATAAGTATAAAAAAATCATAAAGAAAATGATTTTTAATGTATATACATGATATATATAAAGGAGTTGATTTCTACTATGGAGTTAGTAACTAAGTACCATGGAGTTCACAAATATAGTGATGAGGATGTTATTGTGTTTAAAAAGGGATTACCGGGATTTAAGGAGTTAAAAAGATTTATAATTTTCCCCTTAGAAAAGAATGAAGTTTTTAGCATATTACACTCAATTGAAGATATTGAAATTGGTCTAGTTATGGTATCTCCCTATGCTGTAATACAAGATTATGAATTTAAAATACCAGATATATATGTACAAGAACTTGAAGTAGTTAAACCGGAAGATGTTTTAGTATTAACTACAGTCACGTTAAGTTCTGATATTAAGAATATGACTACAAATTTGAAAGCTCCAATCCTTATTAATATAAAAGAAAAATTAGGTGAGCAATTAATATTGGATAATGGTAAGTACAAAATAAAGGAACCTCTATTTACTATAAAAAGTAGTAGGGGGGACAAAAAATGTTAGTAATAGGTAGAAAAAAAGGCGAATCCCTATTGATAGGTGATGACATTGAAATAACCATAATTAAGGTTGAAAATGCTTCTGTAAAAATTGCTATAAATGCTCCAAGAGAAATTGGTATTTTAAGGAGTGAACTTTATAAAGAAGTTATTGATGAAAATCAAAGAGCTACAATTTTTAATACATCGGCCTTAGAAAAATTAGATACCAAATGGGGGGGGAATATGGATATTGGGGGTAACATTAAGAATGACTTCATTGATTTAGATAAATTTTATAAAACGGAACAGAATACTAGGACTTTAAAATCTTCTGAAAACAATAAGTTAATTACTGAAAAAGAAAATAGTGAAAAAGAAATTAAAAATGCAGTTAATAAAATAAATAGATTTCTAGAGGGTGAAGGTACCCATCTTCAATATGAAAAGCATGATATTCTTAACCAAATGATTATAAAAGTTGTTGATAATAATACTAATGTAGTAATTGAAGAAATTCCATCAAAAAAAATACTCGATATGGTAGCTAAAATGTGTGAAATGGCTGGTATTTTAATGGATAAAAAAGCGTAATTTATAATTTGAAAAGTCATTACCCACTCGAATAAAGTTGGGAGGAATATTATGGAGTTTAAATTAAACAAAATAGATGTTGAAATAAGACGAAGAGTTAAAGAGACAACTAAATCTGGTATAGTTCATAGAAAAGGTGAGATAGCAATAAATAAAGACAGAGAGCATAAAGACAATTCAAAGGCCTATGAAGAATTTAGTGGTAAGTTATTAAAATATAAAAAGAAACACAAAATAACTGTAAGAGCATTTAAAGATGTGCAATATGATGTACATGGGTTTAAAGAAACTTTAGAAAATGAACAAAGAAACTTAGGAAATTTTATAGATACTAAAAAGTAGGGGTGAAGGAGTATGGCAATGAACGCTTATGGAAATGCATTCAATACTTATAAAAGCAATAGTGTGAATTTTGCATCAAAAGATCAATTACTTTTAATGCTTGTGGAGGGGGCTACTAAATTCTCCAAAATAGGTAGACAGGCCATAATTGACAAGAATGTTAATAAAGCTCATGAAAATATTGTTAAAACTCAAAATATATTTTATGAGTTAATGTCAACCATGGATGTGGCAAAAGGTGGAGAATGGGCAGAAAGTTTAATGAAGGTTTATGAATTTATAACAAGAAGACTTGTAGACGCTAATATTAAGAAAAGTGAAAAAATAATGGATGAGATAATTCCATTAATTGAAGATGTTAGGGATACATGGACCGAGGCTTATAAAAAATCTAAAGGTGGTAAATAAATTAGGCGGTGATTGTAAATGACAAGTATTTATCCAAGTACGACTTCAACTACAAGTATCACTTCAAGTTCTAATTTATTAAGAATATCAGGTATGGCATCTGGTATTGATACGGATGCAGTAGTTAAGTCTATGGTTTCAAATTATCAACTTAAAATAGACAAGGCAAACCAGGCAAAGCAAACATTAGCGTGGCAGCAGGAGGCATATAAAGGGATTATATCAGGTGTAAAAGGATTGCAGGATTATTTTGATCCACTTTCAAGTAAATATATGTTGTCTGGAAGCTCTATGAATATTAACACAGCGGCAAGCGATGAAACCTCTGTAGTTACAGCAACATCATCTGCAACTGCAAAGGCTGGAACATATAAGGTGAATGTAAGTAAGCTGGCCGAACAAGCTAAAGTTGAAGGGAATTCTAATAATTCAATGATAGCTGCATCAGCTTCAAACTGGACTAGTAATATTTTAACATTTGATGTAACAACAGCTAGCAGTGTTGACGCATCTGGGAATACTATAGCTGGAGTTAAAACAGCAGGACTTACATTGCCAAAGCTAACTGCGAGTACAACAAAGGGGTTAGTAACAGAGTTAAACAACAATATTGCAGCATCAAGTTTAAATGGTAAAATTACTGCATCTTATGTTAAAGAAGGTAATATTGAATATATTAAGATTACAAATCTATCTTCAGGTACAGTAGACTTAAAAGCTGGTTCAGTTACAGATGTAATTGTAGATAAAAATATTAATAGTGGAATATCATCGACTTCTAAATTATCAGATTTGGGAATTACAACGAATACTAGTTTCTCACTATCCTATGATACAGCTACGAATGCTAAACCGGTAACTATATCTTCAACTAGTACATCTACTGTTAAAGATTTAATGGACAAAGTTAATAGTGCAACTGGTGGAGCAGTTACAATGAGCATAGATGATACAACTGGAAAAATTTCATTTCAATCAAAAAGTTATGGCTCAGCGTCTGGATTTAATATAGCAGAGGTTGAAACTAGTGGAACAGATAGTATATTAACAAAGTTAGGTTTAACTGGAGCGGTGTCATCTTCAAAAACTACAGGATTAGCTCCAAATGAAGTTACAACAAAAACAAATACAATAACAAAATTAGGAACAGATGCTGTTGTATCTATTACTGCTCCAGGTCAATCAGCCATAACAACTACTCAAAGTTCTAATAAATTCGCAGTAAATGGTGTTACATATAACCTGGTAGGAGTTAATACAGGGACTGATACTTCAAATGTAACTGTAACATCAAATTCAGATACAGTTGTTAAGAATATAAAAAGTTTTATTGAAGATTATAATACGATAATATCAACAATTAATACAAAATTAACAGAAACAAAAGATAAAAATTATTCTCCATTAACTGATGCTCAAAAAACAAGTATGAGTGAAACTCAGATAACGGCATGGGAAACTAAAGCAAAAGTGGGAATACTTAAAAAAGATGACTATTTAAGTAGTTTGCTTACACAACTTCGAGGAACACTTTATTCACCTGTATATAGTAGTTATGATAGTACAGATAGCAGTACTGGAAAGGTTGCTTTAAGCTTTGGTGCTTATGGTACTGATGCTGTAGGTATACAAACCTCAACAGACACTACAGATGGAGGTAAGCTTGTAATTTCGGATGAGGCAAAATTAAAGGCTGCTATTGAAAATAACATGGATGACTTTAAAAAATTGTTCATTGGATCTTCAAGTAGCACTTTAACTACTAACCAGGCTTATGCAGGCTCAGAAAAGTATAAGGAAGATGGTATATTTACAAGAATGGATAGTATATTGAGGGACTATGTAGCGTCGCCTGGATTAGGTAAAGATGGTACTTATACGCTAAGTGGATCTATGAATATTTTTGTAAATAAGCAATATGATTACAGTACTACAGGGACTGCCAGTAAAAACACATTGCCTGACCAAGTTTATAACCAGACTTTAAATATTACTAAATTTCAAAGTCAACTTGATGCTGCTTCAACTAGGTATTATGCTAAATTTACTGCTTTAGAAACGGCAATGAATGCTTTAAATTCACAACAAAGTGCACTTAGCTCTATGCTTGGAACAAGTTCATCATAAATGAAATAAATATCTAATATAAAGCAGGTGATAAATTGAACTTAGAGGAAAGTTTTATAGAATATAAAAATATTACTCTGACTATTATTGAAACAGTAAAAGCAGAAAAATACGAAAAACTAGATGAAATCTTTCAGAAAAGGCAATTGAGTTTAGATAATATGAATAAAATTAATTATACAAAAGTCGAACTTAATAAATTATATTTACAGTATGAAATAGAAAACTTAGAGAAAGATTTAGAAGCTAGAATGAAAGATAAAAAAGATGCTTTATTAGAAAACATTAAAAAAAGTAAAAAAAGACAGACAGGAATGATGGGTTATAACAAATTTCCATCTAAATCAGTTTTTTTAAGTAAAAAAATATAAAATATATTTTAAAAAAGTATAAAGTTATTATTAATCATAGCGATATATATAGTAGTAACAAAAACAAAGAAAAAATTAAATAATTAGGTTAGAAGGTTGCCAACTTGCTACAAATCAACTTGATGTTTACAATGCTCTGAAAGCCTTGATATCGCAAGATGATGAAAGCAAGCAAAGAAAGCAACATGATGACAAAACAGTTCAACAAATTAGGTAGTTTAGCTCAGAGCGAACTTAACTATAAATAACCAATAGAGGACAAGGATGTCCTACTAAAAATTCAAGGAGGAATTTATTATGATAATCAATCACAACTTAGGTGCAATGAATGCTACAAGAAATATGGGTATAAATGCTTCAACAGCTTCAAAATCAATGGAAAAACTTTCATCTGGTCTTAGAATTAACAAAGCAGGAGACGATGCAGCAGGTCTTGCAATCTCTGAAAAAATGAGAGGACAAATTAGAGGATTAGACCAAGCTTCAGCTAATGCTCAAGATGGTATTTCAATGATTGGAACTGGTGAAGGTGCATTAAATGAAACTACTTCAATTTTACAAAGAATGAGAGAACTTGCAGTTCAAGGTTCTAATGATACAAATACAACAGAAGATAGAACACAAATACAAAAGGAAATGAATCAGTTAACTTCAGAAACAAGCAGAATTGGTAATACTACTCAGTTTAATACTCAGAACTTACTTGATGGTACTGCAGGAGTTAAAACAGGACCTACAACAGGTTCGGCTGGTGCATATACACTAACAAATGCTTCACTAGCAGCCGGTGATGTTACGATTGATGGTACAACACTTACACTTGTGGGCGGAACTACAGCAGCTTGCATCACCGATTTATCAACAAAAATTGCAGGAAATGCTGCTTTAAATTCTAAATATGGGGTAAGCTTAGTAACAGGTACTTCACTTACATTAACTCAAAAATCTGGAAATTATTCAGCGACATTACCAACAGCTACAGGTATAACGGCTGCTCAAACTACAGCTGGAGTAGATAAAACAGCTGCATCATCAGCATTTACATTCCAAATTGGTGCAAATCAAAGCCAAACATTTACGGCTACCTTTACTGATATGCGTTCTTCTGCTTTAGGATTAGCAGGAGCTGCAGGCACAGCAACATCAGTCTATGGAGCTACTTATGTAGCTACTGGAACAGCTAATGATTTATCAGATGTTTCAACAGCTGGTGAACATGCTCTTGATTTATCTACATCAGCAAGTTCTTCAGCAGCAATTAAGGTTCTTGATAATGCTACAGCTACAGTATCTGGAGAAAGAGCAAAACTTGGTGCTTTCTCAAACCGATTAGACCATACAATAGCTAACTTAGGAACATCAAGCGAAAACTTAACATCTGCTGAATCAAGAATTAGAGACGTAGATATGGCTAAAGAAATGTCTACATTCTCAAAGAATAATATTCTTAATCAGGCTGCTCAAGCAATGCTTGTTCAAGCTAATCAACAACCACAACAAGTCCTTGCATTATTAAGATAATTTAAAAACTTATTGAAAGCTGATATATTTTTCAGCTTTCAGATCTTAATGTTAACTAACAGTCAATATAAATAGAATTTAATCATAAATAACCAATGGAGGACAAGGATGTCCTACTAAAAATTCAAGGAGGAATTTATTATGATAATCAATCACAACTTAGGTGCAATGAATGCTACAAGAAATATGGGAATAAACGCTTCAACAGCTTCAAAATCAATGGAAAAACTTTCATCAGGTCTTAGAATTAACAAGGCTGGAGATGATGCAGCAGGTCTTGCAATCTCTGAAAAAATGAGAGGACAAATCAGAGGATTAGACCAAGCTTCAGCTAATGCTCAAGATGGCATATCAATGATTGGAACTGGTGAAGGTGCACTAAATGAAACTACTTCAATTTTACAAAGAATGAGAGAACTTGCAGTTCAAGGTTCTAATGATACTAATACAACTGAAGATAGAACACAAATACAAAAGGAAATGAATCAGTTGACTTCAGAAACAAGCAGAATTGGAAATACTACTCAGTTTAATACTCAAAATTTGCTTGATGGTACAGCAGGAGTTAAAACAGCAGCTGCACCAGTTGTACCTGCAGTGGCAGCAGCTCAAGTAACTGTTGGTGGCTTAAAATTTGATTTTAGTCCAGGATCAGCTTTAAATGGATATACAATTAAATTGGGTACAGTAGCAGATGGAACTAGTACTTCTGCTTCAATAGATACGACTGGAAAAATTATTACTCTAAACGGTGACTTTAATGATACTGATACCTTAGGTACTTTTGCAAGTGCGGGAAGTGCTAAAACAGCAATAGACGCACAATTAGCTACAAATGGATTCACTCAAACTGTAGCTGTTTCTAGTACGGCTGTAGCTACAGCTTCAGCTGCAACTTCTGCGGCTTTAACTGGTGGAACAAATGTGGTAGCAGGTACTGCAGCATCATCAGCATTTACATTCCAAATTGGTGCAAATCAAAGTCAAACTTTTACTGCTAGCTTTACAGATATGCGTTCTTCTGCCTTAGGATTAGCGGGAACAGCAGGAGGATCAGCAACAGGTACAAATGCTGATGTTTCTGGAGCTAAATATGTAGCTACTGGAACAGCTAATGATTTATCAGATGTTTCAAAAACTGGTGAACATGCTCTTGATTTATCTACTTCAGCAAATTCTTCAGCAGCAATTAAGGTGCTTGATGAAGCAACAGCAACAGTTTCAGGAGAAAGAGCAAAACTTGGTGCATATTCAAACAGATTAGATCATACAATAGCTAATTTAGGAACATCAAGCGAAAATTTAACAACTGCTGAATCAAGAATTAGAGACGTAGATATGGCAAAAGAAATGTCTACATTCTCAAAGAATAATATTCTTAATCAGGCTGCTCAAGCAATGCTTGTTCAAGCTAATCAACAACCACAACAAGTTCTTGCATTATTAAGATAATTAAAAAACTCACTGAAAGCTGAGACATTTCTCAATTTTCAGGTCTTAATTTTAGCAAATTAGTTAGCATAGCTTTGCGATGAGCTTAACTATAGACAACAAATAGAGGACAAGGATGTCCTACTAAAAATTCAAGGAGGAATTTATTATGATAATCAATCACAACTTAGGTGCAATGAATGCTACAAGAAATATGGGTATAAACGCTTCAACAGCTTCAAAATCAATGGAAAAACTTTCTTCAGGTCTTAGAATTAACAAGGCTGGAGACGATGCAGCAGGTCTTGCTATATCAGAGAAAATGAGAGGGCAAATCAGAGGATTAGACCAAGCTTCAGCTAATGCTCAAGATGGAATTTCAATGATAGGAACTGGAGAAGGCGCATTAAATGAAACTACTTCAATTCTTCAAAGAATGAGAGAACTTGCAGTTCAAGGTTCTAATGATACTAATACAACTGAGGATAGAACACAAATACAAAAGGAAATGAATCAGTTAACTTCAGAAACAAGCAGAATTGGTAACACTACTCAGTTTAATACTCAAAATTTACTTGATGGTACAGCAGGCGTTGTAACAGGACCTACAACAGGTTCAGCTGGTGTCTTTACAGTTTCAGGCGTAACTACTGCTGATGTAGTGCTTGATGGAAAGACATTAACATATAATGCTACTGGTGGTGGAGTTACAAACTTTAAAGATGCTACTGAATTAGCAACTTTAATTGGCAATACTCCTGAATTAGCTTCAAAATACACTGCGTCTGGTTCTGGTGCTGTACTAACACTAACACAGAAATCAGGACATTATTCAGCTACTCTTCCAACTGCTACCGGTGCAGGTGCAGTTGCTGCAACTACTGCTGGAGTAGATAAAAAAGCAGCATCATCAGCATTTACATTTCAAATAGGTGCAAATAAGGACCAACAGTTTACTGCTAGCTTTACCGATATGCGTTCTTCTGCTTTAGGATTAGCAGGAGCTGCAGGTACAAGCACATCAGTCTACGGAGCTTCTTACGTAGCTACTGGAACAGCTAATGATTTATCAGATGTTTCAACAGCTGGAGAACATGCTCTTGATTTATCTACATCAGCTAGTTCTTCAGCAGCAATTAAGGTTCTTGATAATGCTACAGCTACAGTATCAGGTGAGAGAGCAAAACTTGGTGCTTATTCAAACAGATTAGATCATACAATAGCTAATCTTGGAACATCAAGTGAAAACTTAACTTCAGCTGAATCAAGAATTAGAGACGTAGATATGGCTAAAGAAATGTCTACATTCTCAAAGAATAATATTCTTAATCAGGCTGCTCAAGCAATGCTTGTTCAAGCTAATCAACAACCACAACAAGTTCTTGCATTATTAAGATAATTGAAGAATTTGTAATAGTAACATTAAGGAGTCAGGGTGAAAACTCTGGCTCCTTTTTTAAAATAATAAATAGTAGATAGGAGGTAATCATATGGATATTACACCACTATCAAGGGTAGACATTCAAACAAAGGTTCAACAATCTGCTGCTATAGTAGTACCTAAGACAACATCTATTGATATAGAAAAAGAAAATGATAAACAAATTATAAAATCAACACACAATGTTGCGATAGATGCTAATGTAGGACAGAATTTAGATGTAGTTGCAGGTGTGCAAAAGGATAAGAATGAAGCAGAAAATAAACAACTACAGCAGGAACTGAAATGGGCAAAGGACAAACAGAAGATGCTTAACCTTAAAGAAGTGAAACTTTTACAAATGAGAGAGATAGAGGAACAAGGTAGACAGCTGAATAGTCTTAATCCAAAAGAACAAAACAGGTTAAATGATAGGTTAGACACTTTAGCAGCACAGGTTAGCGCAATAGAGAGTGATAGTAGAAGAACAAAGGGTGGTAAAAAATTAGGATGAGCATAAGTGGCTATATAATTAGCTACTTATGCTCATTTTGTTGTTATAGATAGTTTTTTTATACTGTGCAAGAAAAGTAAAACATGAAATTATAAAAACTAATGAAGAAATATAAAGATTTATATAAAGTTATCAACTATTTAGACGAAGTATTAAGTGAAACCACAAATTAAATATATTAAGAATACTTTAATGGAGTTGATTTTATGATAATAAATAATAATATAGCATCTTTAAAAATATATAGGGAATATAGCAAAAATCTTATAAAACAGGGATCTGCTTTAGAGCATATATCTTCTGGAATTAAGATAAATAGTGCGAAAGATAATCCGAATGCAATTGCTCAAAGTGAGAGATTTAGAATGCAAATAAGAGGGCTCCAAGTGGCGGGGCAGAATACTCAAGATGGGGTTAGTATGCTTCAAACCGCAGAGGGTGGTATTTCTGAAATCACTAGTAGTCTGCAAAGAGTTAGGGACTTACTTGTTCAAGCTGGGGGAGTTACAACAGATTCTGATAAAGCAAATATTCAAACTGAAATAAACCAAATGTTAGAGGGAGCTAATGATATGGCAAACAATACTGAGTTTAATGGTGTGAAACTTCTAACTGGTGGAGCAAATGACGGTAGTATTAATATAGAAATGTTAATTGGTGCAAGTGTTGGAGATACAGCTAGTATACCAAAAAGTGATTTAACCTCAAAAGGATTAGGCTTAAAGACTGGAGATGTATTAAATGTAAATGTAAAAAGCGTAGACAATTCACTTAAACTTATAGATAGTGCTCTTCATGATATTATGAGTGTTGGAAGTAAATATGGAGCGTTAGAAAATAGATTTGAGAGTAATTACGATTCATCCATGGAAATATCAGAAAAGGTAGAATCTGCTGATAGTAGTATACGAGATGCAGATTTAGCTGTAGAAATGATGGAATATTCTAAGAATGATATACTTATAGAAGCTGGAAATGCAATGATGGTTCAATCAAATAAATTACCACAAGATGCACTACGAATACTAGAAAATATTAGAAGCAGATAAAGAACTCATTTTGAGTTCTTTATTTATTTTTTGAAGTTTTTGCAACTTAAAGTAGAAAATTGCGTATTTAATAATAGGGTAATAATTTATGATATGAGTGTAGAAGTATTTTATTTTACGAAAACAGTCAATTTATAGATGATTAATAGTATATAAATAAACAACAGTAAGCATCACAGAAACTATTAGCAAATAAACATAAGCTTATAAATAAGCATTTTAGTAGTGTTATTTGGTAACTTATCATTTTAATTTTATTGTGTTAACATAAATTAATAAAAATATATTCACTAAAATAAACAAATAGTATATAATAATAATTATAAAGTGGAATATATTCTCATGATGAGAAAATTTAGCTATTATAAGTAAAGAATAGTAGAAAATTAGTATATAAGCGAATATGTATTAATCTAACTCTAAATTAATGGAGATGATGATTGTGAATGTAATTGGAAGTTCTACAAGTGGAGACACATATAGTTTACTTAAAAAAAGTATGGAGGCCTCAACACTTAGAAGTAAAGTTAGCGCAAATAATATTGCAAATATTAATACAAAAAACTATAAAGGGCTCTATGTTACCTTTGAGGATACTTTAAATGACAACATGGCTGCAGATACAATGAAAACTGACAATGAGAAAGACATACAAGCAAGTAGTGGTAATGGAGAAATTAAAGTACAAAGAGATGTGGATACCAGCGCGAGGCAAGACGGTAATAACGTTGATATAGATTTAGAAATGACTAATCAAGCTGCAAATAGTTTAATGTATGATGCACTTGTAAGTCAAGTTAATAGTAAGATTTCACTTACCAGTTATGTTATAAGTGGAGGGAGGTAATAAATTATGAATGATGCTTTTAGTGCAATGAGAATAAGTTCTAGTGGGCTTACAGCAGAAAGATTAAGAATGGATACAATATCTTCCAATGTAGCAAATGCAACAACTACAAGGGGAGAAAATGGACAACCATACATAAGAAAAATAGCTGTGTTTCAAGAAAATTTACAACGAGAATTAGACAAAACTACAGGTACATATAAAACAAGTTTTAAAGGTGTTAAGGCTGTTGGTATTGTAAATGATGATTCTCCTTTAAGACGTGTCTATGATCCAACAAATCCAGATGCAGGTAAAGATGGTTATGTTATGATGCCAAATGTGAATATTACAAATGAAATGGCAGATATGATTGCATCTACAAGAGCATATGAGGCAAATGTAAGTGCGATGACTGCTGAAAAAAATATGTTTTCTAAAGCTTTAGAAATAGGTAAATAGGAGGGCGTTTTATGAATGTTAATACTAATGTAAACAATACTACTGCAAGTAGTGTAACAACACCAGATGTACTTAAAACGGATTCTCTAAATACTGATAATTCTAGCAATAGTGGTATCAGCTTTTTAGATACATTAAAAGAAAAATTAGATGGAGTTAATGATAAACAAATAGAAGCAGATGATATCACCCAAAAGTTCATAAAGGGTGATGAAACAGACGTGCAAAAGGTAATGCTTGCTACGCAAGAGGCAAAATTATCCTTAGATTTGGCAGTGCAAATTAGAAATAAACTTGTAGATGCCTATGATGCGTTTAATAAAATGCAGATATAGGAAGGGAGTAAGAATATGAGCAAGCTACTTGAAATTAGAAATAAGATCTCGCAAGGATGGGGTAATTTAAGCAGAAACAAAAAAATATCCTACAGCCTAATTGCGAGCGTAATCCTAATAGCCCTTATCTCTTTTATAGTAGCGACATCCCAAACTAAATATGATGTGTTATTTTCTAATTTGTCAACAACGGATTCTGGTGCAATGTTGACACAGTTAAAAACGGATAAGGTTAGCTATAAAGTAAGTGGCAACAGCATACTTGTGCCTACAGCACAAATCGATACTATTAGAATGCAACTTATGTCGGAGGTTCCACTTACTGATGGAAGTAAGGGATTTGAACTTTTTGATACTAGTCAAATGGCACCTACTGATGCACAAACTAAAATCATGTATCAAAGAGCATTATCAGGTGAAATTGAGAGAGCTATAAAGTCTTTTCCAGAAGTAGATGGGGCTAAAGTTAATTTGGTTTTACCTGACAACACTGCTTTTGTCAAGGCAACGGATCCAGCTACGGCATCGGTTGTGTTAAAACTTAAGGCTGGTGCTACTCTTAATGATGGTCAGGTAAAGGCAATAGTTGCATTGCTAACTGGGGCTGTTCAGAATCTTCCAAAGGAAAACGTGAGTATAATATCTGATAACTTTAAACTTTTAACTGAGGGACTCTATGATAAAGAAAAGGATACTGTAACTAATTCTACAGATGATCAGCAAGCATTAAAATCACAAGTTGAAAAGAATTTAGAAGATAAGATAATGAATGTACTTTCCCCTGTATATAAAGATGGCGTAAAAGTTTCTGTTAATGCGGATCTTAATTTTGATGCGTTTACAAGAAAATCTACAACATATGGTACAAAGGGTACAATTGTAAGTTCACATGATGTAGAAACATGGAATAATGGTACTAGTACTGGATTATCCACTAGTCCGGTAGACAATGCATCACAAAATACTACAACTTCAACAGCTAAAGATGGAAATGTTGTGAATAGAGATAGTACCAAAAATTATGATATTTCACAAACAGTTGACGACTTAGTGACAGCACCTGGAGCAGTTAAAAAACTTACTACATCTGTTGTACTAGATGGTAATTTAGATGCAGCTACTAAGACATCTGTAAATAATTTAGTTGCACAAGCTACTGGATATTCAGGAGCAAGAGGAGACAGTATTAGTATAGAGGGTCTTTATTTTGATACTACTGCTAAAAAGGCAGCTCAGCAAGCACTTCTTGATATCGCAAATGCAGATAAAGCAGCAGCGGCAAAAGTGTTATATACCCGAATTGCTTTGGGAGCTCTAGCTGTTATGATAGTTATTATAATAATAGTTGTAATGCGTAGGTTAAGTAAGAAACCGGAAGAAGGTTCAGAAGAAATTTCACAAGGGTTTGATAGAATTATTGATGATAACATAACTCCAAAGAAACCTGAAACATTTGAACCTATTGAATTCGAAGGTAAGTCTAAAAAAGTTCATATTGAAAATGAGGTTAAAAAATATGCCTCAGAGAAACCAGAACAAGTAGCAGATATTATTAAGTCTTGGCTGACAGACGATGAGAGGTGATAAATGGTGGCTAAAAATGATAAACTTACAGGAATTCAAAAGTCGGCCATATTATTCATAACTTTGGGTCCGGATGCTTCAGCAGGTATATTGAAAAAGTTACCAGAAAAGGACATTCAAAAGATAATCTATGAAATTGCTAATATAACTTCAGTTAAAGCTGATCAAAAACAGGCAATTTTAGATGAATTTATGGAAATGAATAAAGCAAAGGATTTTCTGTTAGAAGGTGGAATTGAATATGCAAGAAATTTGCTTTCAAAAGCAGTAGGTACGCAAAAGGCCAAGGGGATATTAGACAAGGTTATGGAAGAAACTCAACGATATAGACCTTTTTCTATTTTAAGGAAAGCAGATGCAAATCAACTTTTATATGTTATTGTCAATGAACATCCACAAACAATTGCACTTATTATGTGTTACATGCAGGCGGATAAAGCTGCTCAGATAATGGCAGCGTTGCCCCTAGAATTGCAAAGTGAAGTATCTTATAGAATTGCAACTATGAGTGCTATTTCTCCTATGGTTATTAAAGAAATAGAAAAAGTTTTAAATGGAAAATTATCTTCTGTTATTAGAACAGATACTACTGTAATTGGTGGAATTGACTCTCTAGTGGGCATTTTAAACCAAGTGGATAGAACTACAGAAAAAAATATTACAGAGGGTTTAGAAAGAGAAGATGTAGAGCTAGCTGAGCAAGTTAAAAATTCTATGTTTGTATTTGAAGATATTATCACATTGGATGATGTTTCAATACAAAGATTTTTACGAGAAACAGATATTAAGGATTTATCACTTGCATTAAAGGGATGTTCAGAAGAGGTTACAAATGTTATATTTAGGAATCAATCTAAGAGAGCATCGGCATCTTTAAAAGAAGACATGGAATTCTTAGGACCAGTTAGACTTGTAGATGTTGAAAAATCACAACAAAAGATTGTTGGTATTTTAAGAAGGTTAGATGAAGCTGGTGAAATTGTAATTTCAAGGGGAGGTGAGAATGCAATTGTACTTTAATGTTATAAAGAATTCAAGAGTGATAGAACAAGGTGATATGGAAATTAACACTCAATTAAGTGAGGTTCCGATCGCTGTGACCGTGGGAGACCAACATAATATTCAAAATGCTAACATGGAAAGTTATGAAAAGATTGCTAGTAATATATTAGAGAATGCAAGAAATGAAAGTGAGAAAATTACATCAAAAGCTTTTATTGATGCAGCAGAGGCAAAAACCTGCGCTATTAAAGAAGGGATGGAGCAAGGAAGTAAGGAAGGGTATGAAAATGCATATAATGATGCTATTAGTGGGGCAATGGATGAAGCTGCGAAGGTGAAAGCAAAGGCTGATTCTATATTAATAGCAGCTAAATCAGAGTATGATGAGTATTTAGTAGAGAAAGAAAAGCACATAAAAGACTTAATTGTAAGTATAGCTGAGAGCATATTAAAAAAAGAAGTAAAAGAACCAGATGCAATAAACGAAATGATTTTTAATACACTTAAAGAAGAAAGAAATGTAAAATTATATATTATAAAAACTAATAGTTCTCATTTCCCTATGATAAAAAGTCAAATTGAAAACTGGAAAAGTAAGATTGCATTTCAAGGAGATATATTTGTAATAGAGGATAATTTTTTAGAAGATGGAACTGCTGTCATTGAAAAAGAAACAGGCAAAAGTATTGTAAGTATATCTTATGGTATAGAAAAAATTAAAGAATTATTTAAAGAAGAACAATTACAAGGATAGAAAGGGCGAGAAACATTATGATATCTCTAAATTTTGAGTATTTAATGAATAAAATTCCTGATATTGATTACACTTATTCCGAAGGTGTGGTAAAGAATGTTATAGGACTTACTATTGAAGTTCAAGGAATAACAGCTTTCGTTGGTGAAGTATGTAATATTTATAATATGTTAAATGAAAAAATTCCATGCGAAGTTGTTGGGTTCCGTGATAAAGATGTAATACTAATGCCCCTTGGAGAATTGGTGGGTATATCACCAGGATGTCGCGTTGTACCAACGGGAAGTCCCTTGACTGTTAAATGTTCTGATGAATTGTTTGGTAAGGTATTAGATGGACTAGGAAATCCATTAAATGATGGTGAAATTACAAGTTACATAGCTTATTCTTTGAATGCATCTCCTCCAGATCCTTTAAAAAGGCGCAGAATAAAAGAAATTTTGCCTACTGGAATTAGAGCAATTGATGGATTTTTAACTTGCGGCGAAGGCCAAAGAGTTGGTATATTTGCTGGAAGTGGAGTAGGAAAGAGTACAACCCTTGGAATGATTGCAAAAGGAGCAAAAGCAGATGTAAATGTTATTGCACTTATTGGTGAAAGAGGACGTGAGGTACGGGACTTTATAGAAAAAGATTTAGGAATTGATGGAATGAAAAAATCTATTATCGTATGTGCAACTTCGGATAAACCAGCATTAGTAAGATTAAAAGGTGCATTCACAGCGACTGCTATTGCAGAATATTTTAGGGATCAAGGGAAAAAAGTAATTTTAATGATGGATTCAGTAACAAGGTTTGCTATGGCTCAAAGAGAAATAGGACTTGCTATTGGTGAACCTCCAGCGAGTAAAGGATATACTCCATCAGTATTTGCAATGTTACCTAAATTAATGGAACGTAGCGGCATGTCAGATAAGGGATCAATTACAGCTTTTTATACTGTTCTTGTAGATGGAGATGATTTTAATGAGCCGATAGCAGATGCAGTACGTGGAATACTAGATGGACATATAGTTTTATCTAGAGCACTCGCTGCTAAAAATCATTATCCAGCCATCGATGTTCTAAGCAGTGTGAGCAGGCTAATGCCTGAGATAACTACAAAGGAGCATAAACAAGCTGCTTCTTTAGCAAGAGATTTAATGGCAACTTATAAAGATTCTGAAGATTTAATAAATATTGGTGCTTACGTTAAGGGTAGTAATAAAAAAATAGATAAAGCAATTAAGTACAATGACAGCATAGAGGCCTATTTAAGACAAGGTATAAATGAAAATACTGATTTTGAAGTTAGCTTAAACGTGTTAGAAAATATGTTTAACCACATTTCATAAAAGGTTCTTTGGGAGGGGGTATTTGTATTGGCTGATTTGTATAAATTTAGACTACAAAAACTTCTTGATATTAGAAAAGATTATGAAGACAAAAGCAAAATTCAATTTAAAGAAGCTCAAAGGGAAAAAGATTTGGTAGAAAAGGATCTAAATGGCCTTAAAGAAAAATATCAGAACCATAGAAATATAGATTGTTATGAATCGATAGTTCATCAGAAAATCAAACAAAATTATTTGAATGCTTTAAATTTTGCAATTGACAAAAATACAGCAGTCTTAGAGGATAAAGATAAAATATTAGAGGAAAAGAGACAAGAACTGAAAAAATGTCAAGTTGAAAAAAAAACTGTTGAAATCTTGAAAGAAAAGCAGAAAAGTGCTTTTTTAAAAGAACAAGATTTAATAGAACAAAAGTCAAATGATGAGTTCGCACTCTTTGCTTTTATTAGAAATAATCCCAAAATACATGAAAATAAATAGATAAAGCTATTTACTCTGTTTATTTATACTTACTATTTTAGTAAAGGAGGTGAAAAAAGTGAATGTAAACATTAATGTGAATTCCAATGTTGATTATAGAAAATCTAGTCTATCAAAATTATCAAATACAAAAGAAAAATTCGAAAAAATTTTGGGTGATAATGAAGTAAGTTCTAAGAAGTTTTTGCTTTCGAATGTTTATAAAGAATACAATGGAGAGCAAAAATTGGGTAAAACAATTAATGAAAATCAAACGGATGATATTGAAAAAACAAATGTGAAACCATCCAATGCAGTAACGGCCACAGAAAAATCTATTGATGAAATTTCTCAGATGGAGAATTTGTTAGAGTCTTTGGATTCTTTAATTCAAAGTGTAGAGAAAGTGACAACTAATAGTACTACTAATGATAAAAATAAACTTGATTCTAGTAATTTAGAAAAGATGGTTGAAGAACATTTAGTAGGAGTAGGTAAATTAGCCCCTGAAACAAAAGTTATTCTAAAAAATAGTCTTAATGAAATAGTTGATTTGCTCGATAAGTCAAAGGTAGATAACGTCACCATACCTCAAATACTTGATGTAATACAGAAGCTAAGTAATCAAGTTGATGCGGCTAAAGGAAATGTTAGTTTATTAAAAGTAGTTAGTGATAAAAACAAAGTTACTTTGGATAATTCATCAGATAATAATATTAACGATGAATTAAAATCTAAGGTAATAAATTTTGTAAAGGTAGCTATTGATGTTATAAAACAAAATCCGGAAAAACCTTCGGAGCAATTGGTAGGCAAAGACAAATCTGCTGAAAATGTAGTACAAGTACAGCAAGTCCTACAATCATTAAGTTTAATTTTTCAAGAATTAGCTAAAGTGAATACTACTACTAGTACTAATAATACTAATAATGATAATGATAAAAATAAACTTGATTCTAGTAATTTAGAAAAGATGGTTAAAGAACATTTAGTTGGAGTAGGTAAATTAGCCCCTGAAACAAAAGCTATTCTAAAAAATAGTCTTAATGAAATAGTTGCTTTGCTAGATAAGTCAAAGGTAAATAATGTCACCATACCTCAAATACTTGATGTAATACAGAAACTAAGTACTCGAGTTGATGCGGCAAAAGGAAATCTAAACTCATTAAAAGTAGTTAGTGATAAAAATACAGTTGTTTTGCATAATTCATCAGATGATAATATTAATAATGAATTAAAATCTAAGGTAATAAATTTTGTAAAGGTAGCTATTGATGTTTTAAAACAAAATCCAGAAAAACCTGTGGAACAATTGGTAGGCAAAGACAAATCTGCTGAAAATGTAGTACAAGTGCAGCAAGTATTACAATCATTAAGTTCGGTTTTTCAAGAATTAGCAAAAGTGACAACAACTACTAATAATAATAATGATGATAAAAATAAACTTGATTCTAGTAATTTAGAAAAAATGGTTGAAGAACATTTAGTTGGAGTAGACAAATTAGCGCCTAATACAAAGAATATACTAAAAAACTATCTTAGCGATGTCGCAACTTTAATTAAAAAATCAAAAGACAATAACAATAATTCTACACAAATAGTTGAGGTGTTACAAAAACTAACTAATCAAGTAGAAGGAATAAAGGCAAATCGAAGTTTATTGAAAGGGGATGATAAGAGCAATATACTGCCGAGTACGGCTGCAGTTGAGGAAACGACAACAATTAACTTGAAGACTTCGCAGGAAGATAATGAACTAAAAGCAAAAGTAATAAATTTTGTAGGGGTGGCTATTGATGCACAAAAACAAAATAGCGATAATTCAGTAGATCAATTGGTAGGAAAAAATGAAAATACTGATAAAGTGTCAAAAGTTCAGCAAGTAATACAATCATTGAGTTTAGTGCTTCAAAGTGTAGAAAAAGCTACCACCACCACCACTAATAATGAACTTAACTCTATTAACTTAGAACAATTGGTAGGAGTAGATAAATTAACACCAGAAATAAAAACTTTGCTTAAAAATAATCTTACTGAAATAGTGGATTTGATTGAAAAGTCAAAAAATAACAATCTGGCTCCGTTAAAAATACTTGATGTTCTACAAAAATTAACTACTGAAGTAAAAAGTGTAAATGGAAATTTCAAATTATTAAAAGTTATTAATTCCCAAATTTTCATGAAAAATAGTCAAGAAAATTTAATTAAAGATAACCTATTAACAAAGGTAATAAAGCAAGGTATAAAAACTACATCTGTAATTACTCCTGTAAATCAAATGCAAAATTTGGGTGATGCTGGTCAAAATAATAAATCTTCAGATAGTAATTCGTTTGAGGAAAAATTTCTTAACAATTTGATTAGTAAAGATAAGAATGAAACAAAAATATCAAAAGTTGTTAATTTTATGGGTCAATTTGAAGCTGCAAAGGATGTAGAACCAACGAAAGCTGTAATATCTAATATAACAATTAATAAAAATAATTTTGAAGTTGATGTAATTAAAAATATAAAATTTATGGATATTAATAATGTTAAAGATTTGATAGTAAAAATGAATCCTAAGGAACTTGGAGAAGTAATAATTAAGATTACTATGGAAAGTGGAATTATGAAGGCTAATATTTCTGCTCAAAATAAGGATACTTATAACTTACTAAATGTCAATATACAAGATATAAGTGATAAGTTAAAAAATATGGAAATTAAAATCCATAGTTTAGATATAAATATATATGAGGATTCAACATTTTTTAGTAAGAATTCAAGCGGAAGAAATAACGATGGTAGACAAAATAATAATTCAAAACCAAGTGCTAATGTAGAAGAAGACATTGCTATAACCAATAATTATGTTATAGAAGAAAATCAAGTAAATAAATTTGTTTAGGTATCTACGAATATAAATAAGTCTAAAAGGGGTGATGAAAATGGCAAATGATGTGACAGCCGCATCCAATACAGATAAGGCAAGTTTAGCTAGTGCAACTAACAGAGGAACGGCAATTGTTAAAAAAGATGCAGCAATAGATCAAAATTCATTCTTGAAAATTCTTTCGGCAGAACTTACAAATCAAGACCCGACAAATGCTAAGGATGGTACAGAATTTGTAGCTCAAATGGCACAGTTTGCGTCAATGGAACAAATGAATAATTTAAATAGCACTATGTCCTTTTCTAGTTCAGCGTCTTTAGTTGGTAAGTTAGTAGCTTTTAGCAGTTACGATGATAAAGGAGTGCAATATGGTGGAACTGTACAGGCTGTTTATAAAGATTCAGGTTCAACATATATTGCTGTAAAATTGGCAGATGGATCTACAAAAGATTTCCCAGCTGACACTTTATCAGATGTTATAGATTCAGCTGATACTATACCCAGTTCTTCAAATGTTAATACTACATTTTCTTCGGCTATAAGTTTAATGAGTAAACAAGTTGATACGGTAGCATTATCCGATGGAAAAGTATATTCAGGAACTGTTACAAGTGTGTCAAAGGATTCAACAGGAACTAAATTAACTATAACTTATAAAGAAAATGGTGTAGATGTCACTAAAGATATAAGCTATGATGATATCTCGAAAGTAGAATAATTAATTAATATGGCAAGGTGATGTTAAATATGTCTTACAGAGTAGTAAATGGAAAATTATACTCAACTGCAGACTTTACTGAGTATTCTAAAATAGGTACTCAAAATGAAAAAGGCAAAGTTAAAAAAGAACAAGCCACATATAACAAAGATAACAGTTCTTTTAACCAAATTTTAAATACACAGATTAAAAAAGAAGAAGGGTTCACTATATCAGCTCATGCGGCGCAAAGGCTTAATAGTCGTAACATTGATTTTAATGATGTTGATATGAAAAAGGTTAATGATGGAATAAATATGGCAGATAAAAAAGGTGCAAAACAAGCTTTAATCTTATATAAAGACATGGCATTAATTACTAGTATTAAAAATAGAACGGTAATCACTGCAATGGACAAAAATGAAAGTAAGGGAAAAATAATAACCAATATAGATAGCGTAGTTATGATATAAGCCGGACCTTTTAGGAAGCTTAACTTTGCAGAAGGATAGAAGCAAAGTGATAAATTAAAAATTGTAATTGCGATTTAACTATATTGAAATACAATAAAAATTGGAGGTATTATTATGTTAAAATCATTTTATTCAGGTATAAGCGGACTTAAAGTAAATCAGGTAAAGTTGGATATTATAGGAAATAATATAGCTAATGTAGGGACTACAGCCTTTAAAAGCTCAAGAGTTAGGTTTAAAGATATGGTTAGTCAAAATGTTACTGAGGCTGCAGCTAATACAACAAGTTTAGGTGGAGTTAATGCAAAACAAGTAGGTCTTGGAGTGCAAATATCAGGAATAGACACTATTGTAGGTCAAGGCACAATGCAGCCAACATCTAGAAATCTCGATGTTGCTATTGATGGCGAAGGGTATTTGATAGTTGCCAAGGGCCCTACCGGTGGGACAGTAACATTAGCAGCAAATAAAGTAACTGGAGCAGACACTGGAACAGAAATTTCATATACTAGAGATGGAGCTTTAATTAAAGATGATGCTGGGCATTTAGTTACATCAGATGGAGCTAGGGTAATGGGTTATGCTATAGATGCTACAGGTAAAGCAACTTCAACACCACTTATTTCATTATCAATACCAGATTCAGTTCCAGCAACTACAGGAAAGAAAGTAACTAGTTTTACTATAGCAAAGGATGGAGTTATTAATGTCGTTTTAGCAGATGGTACTGTTTCTGCAGTTGGACAGATTGCAATGGCATCATTTAGTAATCCAGAAGGACTTAAAAAAACTGGTAACAACCTATACCAAAGTACTTCTAACTCAGGGGGAGCTGTTGTTAGATCAGGATTAGGAGCTACTACTGACAACAGCAGTGGTTATGGTGATATGCTTTCAGGAATGCTCGAGATGTCAAATGTTGATCTTTCTGAGCAGTTTACAGATATGATAATTGCACAAAGGGCTTTCCAAGCATCAGGTAAGTCGATTACTACTGGAGATGAAATATTACAGGAATTAATAGGTCTAAAGAGGTAATAGAGGATATAAAATATTAACATAAAATTTGTAATAAGTCTCAAATATTTTAGTATTTGAGACTTATCCAATTTGTATAATCTTAAGTATAAAACAAATCATAGGAGGGTACCCATGATAAGACTTACAGGTTTTAATAAAAAAGAATTTATCTTAAATGCTGAAGTTATTGAAAAAATAGAAATGATGCCAGAAACATTAATAACATTAATAAATGGGAAAAAGTATATTGTAATTGAAGAGGCGGAAGAAGTAGTCGAGAAAGTAATAAAGTATAAAAAGAGGATATTTTCTGGTGAGTTTTAGGAGGTAATTACGAAATGAGTGAAAAAATAAAAAAAACGAACGTTTTTAAAATAGTTATTATAGTTTTATTATTATTAATTTTAGTTGGAGGAGCTGCTTTTGGAGGTATGTATTATTTTGGTAATAATACAGCATCAGCAACATCTAAAGCAAAGGTAGTTACAGAGAATACTTATTCATTAGATGAGTTCTTAGTAAATCTTTTAGATGATAATGGATTGCTATACCTTAAGGTTACAGTTTATCTTGGCTATGAAGAAAATGCGAAATTAGCTGCAGAATTGGTGACACAAAAGCCAATTATTAGGGATATAGTCAATACTTATCTGAGATCAAAACGAAGTGTTGACTTTGCGTCTACTGGTCTTGTTTCAATAAAGAGTGATTTAATAAATAGATTAAATCCTATTTTAACAAAAGGAAAAATATCTCATATATATTTTAATAACATAGTAATAAGTAGGTGATAAAATAATGAATAATGAATTTTTAATACTGATTTTTAAAATTATAATATTTTTGCCTTTCATATTATTTATGTTATATTTGTCCTTAAAATATGGTGGCACTAAACTTAGAAAATTGCAAGATGGTAGATATATGAGAGTACTCGATAGAATCTCTTTATCTAAGGAAAACAGTATAGCAGTTGTAAAAATAGGGGATAAAGCTTATGCATTATCATCAAGTTCAAGAGATATTAAAATTTTATTTGAATTACCTAGTGAAGAAATTATAAAAATTGAGAATATTAAAGAGCTACCTCAATATGAGGACATGAAGGAACTATTCAAAAAGCATATTTTGAAAAAGGAAACCAAAGAGGAAGTTAAATATGAAAATAAAAAATAAAAACTTACTTGTTTTTGCGATAGCGCTGGTGATAATCAGCATAGCTACCGTACATATTGCAAACGCAACTACATTACCAATACCTAAAATTAATATTTCAGTTGATAATGCAAATACACCCAAAGAATATGTTGATAATATTAAATTATTATTGCTTCTAACAGTACTTACGCTTTTACCATCAATTATTATAATGTCTACTAGTTTTGTAAGAATAATAATAGTTTTATCTTTATTTAAAAATGCTATTGGTGTTCAAAATGCAATACCCAAGGAAGTTATAATGGGTCTTGCACTATTTTTAACATTTTTCACTATGGCACCGACATTTACAAAAATTAATAATGATGCCTTAACTCCATATCTAAATAATAAAATAACTCAATCGGTAGCAATAGAAAAGGGTTCAAAACCAATGAGGGATTTTATGCTAAAACAGACAAGAGCGAAGGATTTAAAACTTTTTTTAGATGTAGGAAAATTGGAAGATACAGTTAAAAATCAAGTAGATGAAAATGGTAATGAAGTACTTAAAAATGGAAAGCCTGTTGTCACTTATGATAAAGTGCCGCTATATGCTGTTGTCCCATCGTTTTTAATAAGCGAATTAAGACGAGCTTTTGAAATGGGATTTTTATTATTTATACCGTTTATTATAATAGATATCGTAACAGGAAGTATTCTCATGGCTATGGGAATGATGATGTTACCACCAGTTATGATTTCTCTCCCATTTAAATTATTGCTATTTGTTATGTGTGATGGGTGGAATCTACTTGTAAAATCTTTAATTATGAGTTTTAGTTGAGGTGAATTAAATGACAGAAAGCATGGTATTATCTGTAATAAAAGATGCTATTTATACTGCGATAATGGTATCTGCTCCGATTTTAGTTGTAGCTACTGTAGTAGGCCTAATAATAAGTATATTTCAAGCTACTACTCAAATTCAAGAGCAAACATTAACTTTTGTGCCAAAACTAGTTGCAGTAGCTTTAATTGGCTTATTAATGGGTAGTTGGATGCTTCACATTATGATTGATTTTACAACGAGAATTTTTGGAATTATTGCTAATATGGGAGGCTAGGTGTAATTGAATTGGTTAATGCTATTTATCTTTTAGGTTTTATAATGGTGTTACTTAGAATATCATCATTTTTTATGAGTCTACCAATTTTTTTCCCAACTGGTGCTCCTGTGATGCTTAAGGTTGGATTTTGTGTTGTATTCACTTTTATAATTATGCCTGGCATTAATTATCAAAATGTAAATTTAATTACTAACAATGCAACACTTATAATATTTGCATTATCAGAAGTTGTTACTGGTTTAATGCTTGGGTACTTAACAAAGTTTTGTTTTTACTCCGCGCAAATGGCTGGACAGCTTATGGATTTTCAAATTGGATTTTCTATGATGAGCATGTTTGATCCAATATCTAATGATAACGTTACTTTGCTTGGAACTTTACTTTATAGAGTAAGTCTTGTAATGTTTTTTGTTGTGGATGGTCATCACATGCTAATAAGAGCGATTATTGACTCATTCAACAATGTGGAAATCGGAAAGTTTATACTCAATCAGCAGACAGCTATGATGATGGTGAAAGTTTTTATAGAGTTTTTCACACTTGGGTTAAAAATAGCAATACCAATTATTTTAATAGTTATTATAACAGATTTGAGTATTGGACTTGTGTCAAGGACAGTACCACAATTAAATGTTATGATACTAGGTATGCCAATAAAGATAGTAATAGGACTCGCTTGTTTTTCTTTGGTGCTTCCAGCTGCTTTACAATTAATAGTGAATTCTTTCTATACTATTCCAGATATAATTAAGGGATTCTATAAAGTTATACCATTATTAATTTTTATTTCGGCGGATAGTGGTGAAAAAACTGAACAGGCTACTCCTAAAAAGAAAAGTGAATCAAAAAAAAAGGGTCAAGTTGCAAAAAGTAAGGAATTATCTTCTACAACTACATTGCTTACAGTAACACTTCTAATGATAACACTTGGGACTTATACTCTAGACAATTTAAAAGGAGTTGTAATTCTTTTCTTAAACAATTATTTAAATTTTACACTTACTGAGTATACATTTAAAACTGTGCTACTTGTATCACTTATGAAATTTGGAATTTTAATTTTACCAATTGTAGTTCCTATTATGATCATGGGAATAGTTGCTAGTTTAATGCAATCTGGATTTATATTTACAGGGGAACCACTTAAACCAGATTTGAAAAAATTAAATCCTATAAGTGGATTTAAAAAAATGTTTTCTATGAGATCAGTGGTGGATTTGATAAAAAATTTAGCAATAGTAACTATTATATCAATTATAGCTTATAAGTTTGTTAAAGCTAATTATATGGACATAATGACCTATGGAAGTCTGAAGATAGAAGCTGTTTTGGCTGCATTTGGAAGTCTTGTAATAGATATATTTTTTAAAATAGCATTATTCATGCTTATAGTATCAATAATTGATTTTTCTTATCAGAAATATAAACACAATAAAGAATTAAAAATGAGTATGCAGGAAATTAAGGAAGAATATAAGCAACAAGAAGGAGACCCTCAAATTAAATCGAAAATCAGACAAAAGCAAAGAGAAATGGCATCAGGTAGAATGATGCAAGATGTACCTGATGCTACAGTTGTCATTACAAATCCAACTCACCTTGCCATAGCAATTAAATATGAGCAAGGCGGAGATGGAGCACCTATAGTTGTGGCTATGGGTGCAGATAATGTTGCTGTAAAAATAAAAGAAATTGCAAGTGAAAATGATATCCCAATTATTGAAAATAAACCTTTAGCAAGGTTAATATACAAGGAATTAGAGATAGGCTCAGAAATCCCAGCGGATATGTATCAAGCAGTAGCGGAGATATTAGCATTGGTATATAAACTGAAGAAAAAATAGTAAAGGATGATACTTGTGGCTGAAAAAGCAAAATTCAACATTAAAAATAATTTGGATGTAATAGTACCTTTTGGTGTCATAGGGATAGTTTTAATGATAATTATTCCTTTACCACCAGCCCTTCTTGATGTAATAATTGCATTTAATATTACACTAGCAGTTGTGATTTTATTATTGACAATGTTTACAACAGAAGTTTTGCAATTTTCAGTGTTTCCAACCTTATTACTTATTACAACACTTTTAAGATTAGGCTTAAATATTTCATCTACTAGACTTGTATTAACGCAAGCTTATGCAGGTAATATAATTGAGGCCTTTGGTGAGTTTGTTGTTGGTGGTAATTATGTAGTTGGAATAATTATTTTCTTAATAATCATCATTATACAGTTTGTTGTTATTACAAGCGGTGCTGGTCGTGTATCAGAAGTATCTGCTAGATTTACACTAGACGCTATGCCAGGTAAACAAATGAGTATTGATGCTGATTTGAATGCAGGGGTTATAACTGAAGAACAGGCAAGAGAGAGAAGAACAAAACTACAAGATGAAGCTAGTTTCTATGGGGCGATGGATGGGGCTTCAAAGTTTGTAAAAGGAGATGCAATAGCAGGTATAATTATTACTATAATTAACATCTTCGGAGGTATAATTATAGGCGTTGTAATGCTAGGCATGCCAATTGGGACTGCTGCAACGACTTATGTTAGGTTAACGGTAGGAGATGGGCTTGTAAGTCAGATTCCAGCTCTTTTAATATCAACTGCATCAGGTATTTTGGTTACTAGATCTAGTAGTACTACAAATTTAGGAACTCAAATAACAAAGCAACTTACTACATTTCCAAAGGCTATTGCTTTAGCATCAGTTGTGTTATTAGTTTTGGCTTGTATTCCAGGAATGCCACATTTTGTTTTCATAATACTTGCTATTGGTTTAGCAGCCAGTGCGTATTTCTTAAACAAGGATGAAAAAGATCAAAAAATTATACTAGCAGAGAATGTAGAACAAGAAAGTCATGAAACCGAAAATAGAGAACCGGAGAATGTAATGAATTTGATTTCTGTGGAGCCTATGGAAATAGAGATAGGCTATGGTTTAATACCACTTGCAGATGAAGCTTCAGGAGGAGATTTATTACAAAGAATAGCATCAGTAAGAAGACAGTGCGCACTCGAGATGGGAATTGTTGTACAACCTATTAGAATTAAAGATAATTTGCAATTAAAAACAAATGAATACGTAGTTAAGATAAGAGGTACTGTAATAATTAAAGGCGAATTAATGCCAAGTATGCTACTTTGCATTGATCCAGGGTCTGAAGATATTACTATGCAAGGCATTAATACTGTTGAGCCAACATTTGGATTACCAGCAGTATGGATAAATAATGATCAAAGAGAAGATGCGGAAATTAAAGGATTAACAGTAGTAGATCCAACTACAGTAATGGTAACTCATTTAACAGAAACTATTAAGAATCATGCTTTTGAGCTTCTTGGAAGACAAGAAACTAAGTTGTTAATTGATTCTGTAAAAGAAAAGTATAATACGGTAGTTGAAGAATTAATACCAGATCTTATGACTATTGGAGAAGTTCAAAAGGTTCTTCAAAGTCTTCTTAAGGAGAAGGTTGCTATAAAGGACATGGTAACTATTTTAGAATCCCTAGCAGATAATGCTAGAGTAACTAAGGATACAGAAGTATTAACGGAATATGTACGTTTTTCACTTGGACGAAGCATTTGTAATGGATTGGTTGATGAAAATGGAGTTATGACAATCATGACATTAACACCTGAAGTTGAGAATATTATATCTAATAATATTCAAAAATCAATACAAGGTTCGTTTCCGGCAGTAGATCCAGAGACTACAGGTAAAATATTAAATTCTATTAAAAATAATATTGATACAATATATTTTCATAATAACCAACCAGTTATACTAGTATCCCCAAAGATAAGACCAGCATTTAGACGGTTAATTGAAATGGTATTCCCTACAGTCACTGTGCTTTCTCTTAATGAGATACCAAACGAAGTTGAGATCAAAACCGAAGGAGTTGTGACTCTACAATGATTATAAAACGTTATATCGTTAAAACCATGAATGAAGCTATGACAAGAATAAGATATGAACTAGGTAAGGATGCAGTAATTATAAGTCAAAGAAAAATTAGAAAGCCAGGAATAAAGGGATTATTCACTAGCAAGCTTATTGAAGTTACTGCTGCAGTTGAAAATCAAATCGATGATAAGGAACAAAATGTTGTAAATAGTAATATTCTAAATAATAATAATAATAAATTAAGTAGTATGGAATTAAGTAGTATTGAAGCAATTAAAAAAGTTGTGCAACAAGAAAATGCAATTAAAGATGATTCTAGGCAGAGTCAAAAACAAAATAGTGTAGTACATAAAATTTCAAATCAGGTTGAGGAAAAAAACGATAATAGTAGTGATAATTATTCAGATAAATTAATGAGTGAAATGATAAAAATGAAAACTATGATCGGAAAACTCTCTCAGGAGAGAGAACTTTCACATTCAGACAAGCCTTACGATAATCAGAAAAATGATATAGAAAAGATATTACGTGAAAATGATGTAGATAGTGAAAACATTGAAAATATAATGATGGAAATTGAGAATAATACAAATGATGTGACATATTTAGAAAAATTAAAAATTGTATTAAAAGATATGATTCATGTGATTAAGCCAAAACTTCAAGGTAGAATAGTGCTTGTAGGTCCAACAGGTGTAGGAAAAACTACTACCATAGCAAAACTTGCAGGTAGACTTGCTCTAGTTGAGGGGAAAAAGGTAGGACTGATTACTGTAGACACTTATAGAATAGGTGCAGTAGAGCAACTCAAAACTTATGCTGATATTATGAACTTGCCTTTTAAGGTTGTATATAATATGAATGATATGGATGATGCAATAGAAACTATGAGTGAATGTGAGGTTGTTTTAATTGATACTACAGGAAGAAGTAGTAAAAATAGAATGCAAATAGCTGAACTTCGAACTTTTGTAGAAAAAGCTGATACAAAAAATATTCAGTTGGTGTTGAGTGCTACAACGAAGAATAAAGACTTAAAATATATTATTGAAGGATACCAAATTTTGAATTATAATAGTATAATAGTAACTAAATTAGATGAAACTTCCACATATGGATCTATACTAAATATATTAGAAACTGCTAAAATACCGCTTAGTTTTGTGTCAACCGGTCAGAATGTACCTGATGATATTAAAGAGTTATCTGTTGACTCAATTATTAACCTTATATTGGGAGAGGATACGATATGTTAGACCAAGCACAAAGACTTAGGCAAATGGCGAATGATGGTAACGAAGTAAGTTTGCAGCCAAGAATTATAACTGTTACATCAGGTAAAGGTGGAGTAGGCAAAAGTAATATAGTGGTAAATTTGTCTATAGCACTACAGAAAATGGGGAAAAAAGTTATGATTTTTGATGCAGATATTGGCATGGGAAATGATGATATTATAATGGGGTGTTTGTCTAAATATAATGTATTTGATGTTATATGCAATGATAAGGAAATTGAAGATGTTGTTGTAACTGGGCCATATGGTGTAAAACTTCTTCCAGGAGGATCTGCGCTTACAAAAGTTGAGGATTTAACAGAAATTCAAAGAGATAAATTTTTAAAAAAGCTTACAGCTTTAACAGGGCTTGATTATATAATAATGGATACTGGAGCAGGTGTAAATAAAAGCGTTTTGGGATTTATTGCTTGCTGTGAAGATTTAATAATTGTAACAACACCTGAACCTACTTCACTTACAGATGCATATAGTTTACTCAAGGCTGTTAATCATTTTAAAATTAAGAATTCTGCAAAAGTTATAATAAATAGGTCACTCGACAATAATGAAGCTAATTTGACCTTTAATAAATTTAATAATGCTGTTATTAAATTTCTAAATATGGAAATAGAATACCTTGGTAAAATTGGGGAAGATAAAAAATTAGCTTATGCAGTAAGGCAACAACAACCTGTAATTGTAAGTTATCCGAATTCTGAGGTATCTAAGGATATAAATAAAATTGCAAGTAAAATTGAGGGCACGATAGACAAATCAAGTAATATTGGAGTAGAGGGGTTATTTAAGAAAATTTTCAGCATTTTTTCATAAGGGGTTGTAGTAGTGATTAAAGTTGATTTTAAATTAAACAAAAAATTGGAAATATTGATTAATGAAAAATATTTTAATAGCAACATACAAGATATAACAGAGGACTATATAGCAATTAGTATTCCTTCGAGTGCTGGTGAATATGTTCCATTGTCAAAGGGGTCTATTATAGATGTACTTTATTATGCAGAAGAAAATCTTTATAAATTTAAATCAATAATAATAGGACGTAAATTTGAGAATATACCTATTTTACTCATAGCAAAACCTGAGCAAGTAAAAAGGATTCAGAGAAGACGATATGTTAGAGTACCATTAGTAAAAACTGCTAAATACATAAATCTTAAAAATGAACCCAAAGTAAATCTTAGCACAATTGATGATAGTAAATATTTAAAAGCAGTACTTGTTGATTTAAGTGGTGGTGGCATGAGGGTTAAGGTGTCTGAGAAAATCAGTCCTAACGATTTTTTATTTATATCATTAACTGTTAATGATGAAGAGGTACTTATTGTGGGACAAACAAAGAGGATAATGAAAGACGATGAGGGTAGATTTATTTGTGGTCTTAGTTTTGAGTTTTTAGATAACGGAACACGTGAGCAACTTATTAAATATATTTTTCAACTTATGAGAAATCAAATGAAAAAAATTTGAGGAGGTTTTAGAATGTCCATAGCTAAAGCAGATGATATAAGAGAGCAGATTGTAAAAAAACACATACCTTTAGTCAAATACATTGCTTCTAGAGTAATTATTGGAAAAACTAAATATGTTGAATATGAAGACTTAATTAGTT
>ERZ1463037.4-NODE-4-length-49743-cov-12.568507_pt1 | contig 49743 bp, 55 predicted proteins | sample MGYA00564484_ERZ1463037 | MGnify/ENA primary metagenome ERZ1463037 (study PRJEB39244, sample SAMEA3635151) | Helicobacter pylori | study: EMG produced TPA metagenomics assembly of PRJEB11511 data set (Assembly of a 5300-year-old Helicobacter pylori... | reverse complement strand
TCACAATTACTTTTTATTTTTAAAAGAGCATTTATTACTTTAGCATTACCTACAGCATACCCTATTCTATATCCTGTCATATTATAAGTTTTAGATAAAGTCCCAAATTCCACATTTTTTCTTAATACATCGTATTGCATAAGGCTAATTGGCTCTTTATCTTCCTTAATTATCTCATTATATGCTGAATCATTGCATAAAACAATATTATTATCATAAGAAAACTTTATAATATGCTTATAAAACTCTTTACTTGCTACTGCACCTGTAGGGTTATTAGGATAATTAATAAAAATCAATTTACATTTATTAACAATAATTTCAGGAATATCATCAAGCCTTGGCATATATCCATTGCTTTGTGTTAATGGCACAGTATACGGCACACAACCCCATAGTTTTGAACAAATGCTATAAACTGGATATGCCGGTTCAGGTACTATTACACAATCCCCTATATCACATACAGCTGGAATGATGTTGTTTATACCTTCTTTTGATCCTATTAGAATTATTACTTCGTCTAAATCGAGGCATACATTATAAACTTGATTATAGTATTTTATAACTGCTTTTTTCAGTTCAATTATCCCATCATAAGGAGGATAATTATTGTAATTTTCACATTTTAAGGCTTCTATTAGTGCATCTGTAATTTTTGAATTGACTGATAAATCTGGATCTCCTATACTAAGGTCAATAATTTTTTCACCAGAAGTAATAGCTTTTTTTTTAATATCATCAATCTTTTTAAAATGATATTCGGAAACATTAGAAAGTCTATTATTTATTTTCATAGTATCATCCTTTACATAGTTTTTATTATATTATTCGGATAATACTAACTTTGTTACATTTGAAAGATTACTAAAAAAAACACTTAAATTATAAACTGGTACCTATAGAATAGATTTCTTAAAAGTTCTATTCTGTAGGTACCAGTTTAACCTCTTAATATTATTTTATTACATCACTAACTAAGGCAATACAATAAATCTAATTATAAATAATGCTGCTAAAACATAAACTATAGGACTAACTTCCTTTTGCCTTCCTGTTACAACTTTTACTATTGGATAAAAAATAATTCCTGCAGCTATTCCATTTGCTATACTATAACTAAATGGCATTATTGCTATTGTAAAGAATGCTGGAAGTGCTTCTGTAAAATCGTCGAAATCAATCTTTGTAATTGAGCTCATCATAAGGACTCCAACTATTACAAGTGCTGGTGCAGTAGCCTCAGCTGGTACTATTCCTACCAGTCCACTAAAAAATAAAGAACATAAAAATAGCACTCCTACTGTAGCTGATGTAAGACCTGTTCTTCCACCTTCTGCAACTCCTGCTGTAGATTCGACATAAGTTACTATTGTACTTGTTCCCATAACTGCTCCTGCAGTAGTTGCTAATGCATCTGACATTAATGCTTTATTCATATTCTTTACTCGTCCATTCTCATCGAGCATCTTAGCTTTTGTTGCTGTTCCCACGAGTGTTCCTATTGTATCAAATAAATCCACTAAACTAAAGGTTATTACAACCATTACTACACTCATTATTGCTGAAAATACTCCCTTACTAGCACCTGATCCTAAAAGACCCGCAAAATCAAACTGCATAAATGTTGGTGAAAGAGACGGTGGTTTGCTGAATATCACAACACCTGCTAGTTTTGTAATTCCAAAAGGAATGCCCACTATAGCAGTTATTACAATTCCAAATAGTATAGACCCCTTTATTTTTCTAGCCATTAATATTGCCGTAACAGTTAAACCTATTAATGTAACTATCGCACTTGGAGATGTTAACTTACCAAAGGCTACTAAAGTTTCTTTATTACTTACAATTATTCCGCCACCCTTAAAACCTATAAGTGCTATAAATAGTCCGATACCGCCTGAAATAGCAAGCTTCAAATTTTGTGGCAATGCATCCACTATTTTTTCTCGTATTGATGTAAGAGTTATTATTATAAATAAAATTCCTGATATAAAAACTGCTGCTAACGCTTGTTGCCATGTATATCCAAGTCCCAAACATACACTATAAGTAAAAAATGCATTTAATCCCATTCCTGGTGCCTGTGCAAATGGAAGATTAGCATAAAAAGCCATTACAAATGTACCCACAGCTGCTGCAATGCATGTAGCTGCAAAAACAGATGCTACAACTGGATCATTTAATGCGTTGAAACCGGCTGCCCCATCACCCTTTATCCCAGGTAAATTCATTCCTGCAAATTTAAGAATATTAGGATTTACAAATATAATATATGCCATGGTAATGAATGTAGTTATCCCCGCAAGTATTTCTGTTTTTACTGTAGTTTTGTTTTCTCTTAATTTGAAAAGCTTCTCAAATATAGAATTTTTTTCAATATTTTCTGTTGATTTCATGTTTATCCCCTATTCTGTATTTTATTTTTTATACAAACATAATATCAAAAACGTACGTTTACGTCAATACCATGACGAATATTTAATCATATTTTGCTCATTAAATTCGGCTTCTATATCTTCCGTCTTCGAACATATGTTCAATTTCTTTTAGATTTGTTGTACTAGCAAGTGCCAGCATAAGTTTAATTCTAGCCTTTTGACCTGGCAGACTATCTCCAAAAATAACGCCTGCATTCCTAAGTTCTTTTCCACCACCTGGGTATCCATAGGAATCTAATACTCTTCCTTTAAAGCATCTAGACACCATAACAACTGCCACGCCCTTTGCAATAGCTGTTTTTACGCCTTCTGCCATTTTCGGTGGAATATTTCCTCTTCCCATAGCTTCAATAACAATTCCTCTTGCACCTTCCTTTACACAAAAATCAATTAATTTTGAATCCATTCCAGCACAAGCTTTTATTAAATCCACTCTATTTTCTATCTTATCTGTTATTATATGTTCTTTTTTTAAACTATCCCTATAAAATATTGCTACATTATTATCTATAATTCCTATTGGTCCAAACTCGGGGCTCTGAAAAGTATTTAGGTGCATTGAATGTGTTTTAGTAACTTCACTAGCACAATTAAGTTCATCATTTAAGCATACTAATACTCCCCTATTACGTGCCTCCTTGGAAATCGCAGTACAAATAGCAGCCGATAAATTTGCAGGGCCATCATAACCAAGTTCCGAACCATTTCTCATTGAACCTGTAACAATTACCGGCTTTGGATTATCAATAGTTAGATGTAATAGATATGCTGTTTCCTCAAGTGTGTCCGTACCATGAGTAACTACAACCCCACATATATCCTCTCGAATTAAAAGTTTTTTTATGTATCTAGACAAATCCAACATGATTTCTGGCGTCATATGAGGGCCTGGCATGTTTGAGAAAGTATATGATTCTATTTCGGCATACTTTTCAATTCCTGTAACCATAGACATTATTTCTTCTCCACTTAGAGTTGGAACTGCTGCCTTTATTCTTGGATCTAATGTCATAGAAATTGTGCCGCCATTAAAAATAACCGCAACTTTTTTCACTTAAAATACCTCCTAATCTTAGTTTTAAAATATATTAATCTGTTTTTACTCTTTAATGTTATAGAAACTCAAACGTAGATGTTTACTTACGATACATTATATTTGAATTTTACACACAAACTCTATTTTACAATATACCTGGAAAAATTACATCTTTTATTTGTAAAATTTCATAAATAAAAATAAGGCATACGAATTATTAGCATGCCTTATTTTTATAATTCTATTTATTTTTTAAATATTCAAATAAACTTTTTTCTATTTCATCAGCACCATTATCATCTAATGTTATATACTGCCTATGACCATCTAATGCCTTTACCTCAATTGTCCCTATTTCTTGTCCAGTAATTTTATCAATATCTCTCTCAAATTTCATTATTTTATAACCTTCATCTATATAATTTCCACATTTGTTAATCATTAAATCACCCTCCTTTTTAATTAAATTACATTCAAAACCATTTGCTTTACTATTTTCTCTCCAAATTTATAATATTATACGTAGTAATCTCACCTAAAATCTATTTTTATATTATTTGTTAAAAATCTTTTACTTAATTAATTATTTAAGTACTTTAATAATCAAATTTTAAATATAAGGTATATTAAATTGTATTTAGATAATATATATAGATAAGTAATTTATGAGGTGACTTAAGTGAATGATGATTTAAAGAAAATAATACATGCTGAAATCAGCGAACCACTAAATAAAATCGTTGATGTTTTTACAAAGAAACCTAAAAAATCAAATTTTAAACTAATGTTTTTTTGGGCTATAGTTGGGCTTTTAGCTTTTTTATTGCTTTATTATGCTTATAAAATGTTATATGCCTATTTTTAACTTAAGTTATAAGGGAGATTACAAAAGATGAAAAAACTACTAATAACTACATTTACTATATTATTCTTTTTATTAATATCTACTCATAGTTCATATGCATTTGAGCAAACTAATAATCAATTGCAAAAACCTATACAACAGACTTTCAAAATGAATAATATACTTGTAAAAAACAATAAGAATATCAAGTCAATTTTTAATGATAACTGCAATAACCTTCTTACTAGTGGATGGATTAAAAGTAACAAGTATACTAATAACTCATTTGTTGCAGATGCAAATGAAAATAAAAAATATAATGCACATATTCCATATGGACAATATTTATTTTACAATAACACTAAAAATTCAATTTCAAAAATAAGCAAAGATATTAAAATAGGTGCTGGTCCTTTCAACATAGAATTTGATGCTATAATAGCCGATTTACAAACTCCTTCTACAAACGAAGTTTGGAGAGGTTTTGTACTAGATATAATTGCTAACAATAAAAGATATCATCTTAGTATTAATGACAAAGACTCTGACAATAAAATAAATATAAACTTGTTAAGTAAAAATTCAGGTTACAACCTTTTTCATACAATTAGTACATATTTGCCCAGAGATGATGATATTCATAGATGGTCAATTAAATATGATGGAAATAAAACTATATCTATATTAATAGATGGAAAAGTTATTGGTAATTTTCCTAATCCCGAACTAGATGCTAATGGGCTTACTGATAAGGTTGTACTTTATAGCGACATGACTGATTCACTTACAGGTACGAACAAAATATATATTGATAATTTTGCAGTAGTAAAATCATTAACAATAAAAAATGCTGCTGTACTAACTGATGAAAAGAACCAAACTATAAATATTTCAACAGTTATGACTGTTGAAGATGAAAAGCTTATTGATATTAAGCAATATAGTATTAAAGCATACTTATATAAAAACGACAAAATTATTGCAGAAAGTACAACCATGATAGATAATAGAAATGTTTCCTCTACACTTAATAATATAACCCAATCTGGGAAAATGAAACTTGTATTGAAGCTTGTAACTGGCAATAATGAAATCGAACAAATAACAAAAACTCTAAATATGACTATTTCAGTAATAAATATAACTCCAGGCCAGGTTATAACTTCTACCCCTGGAAGTGTGTACCTATATACTCAAGTGGATAAGATGTTATCAAAAAATCAAAATGATGCTCTGAATTGCGGTTGGAAATTAAGTTCCTACGTTGATTGCGAAAATAACAAGAGTGGGTCAATAATCGAAAATAGAGAAAATGCTCTATCAATAAAAATGCCTGTATCCCTAAATGGATGGTTTAGAGTTTATGTAGGTTATGTTGACGGTACTGAAAGTTTTCAAATTAGGAAAACAAATAGTTATTCACCTTTGCAAGTAAATGGTGACATTTCTTTTAATTCTAGCTCATCATATGCTGATAAATGGATTAATGAAAAATCTACAATAATTTCAAATTTTGATAACAACTCAATTGAAATACATCCAATTGCTTCTAAAATTGCTAAAATAGCTTATATTAAACTAATAGGTTTAACAAATTATCAGGTGGCTTTATATCAACAACAAAATGGAAATAAAAAAACAGTTATTTATGATTTTGATGGGTATTCTGATTTTTTTTCTGGAAACTTCCCCACTGTCAAAGCACTTAAAAGTAGGGTTATAGACAGCCTAGCCAATAAAAATGTTGGAACAGTAAATTGGTGTTTAGGAACCACCAGTGCTTTAAATTATAATAGTAAATATGCAGGAAACGTGTTCCAGGGTACAGAAGGATTTGATTCTGAGCTTAGAAATGGAGATAAGTTAGCAAGATCTCAAATATTGAATATATTGCATTCTGGCAAGTCACCACTCGAACTTATAGCTGATAGAGGAATTGATATGGGAGTAAAAGTTAATGCGTCACTCAGAATGGATGCATTTTATAATCCAAGTATTTACGGCTTTTTAAATGGGAATATATATAATGAATACAAACAGTTTACTCAACTTGGCAATTTTCCGCTAAGTTATTACTACCCAGAAGTTAGAGATTACATCAAAAACATACTTATAGAGGCAGGGTCTTTTAATAATGTGAATGGGGTAACATTAGATTTTTGCAGATACCCAACTATTTTTGGAATCGAAACTCCCGAAAATCAAAAGATACTTATCATGAATGAATTCTTACGAACCTTGCGAAATGAACTACAAAAAAATAAAACCATAACCATAAGGATACCCTGGAAGGACCCTATTAAATATGGATTTGATGTTACTACTTGGGTTAAAGAAGGTTTACTTGATACATTAATACCTTCAAGCATTGGTAATGAGGATAAAAACTTTGAAATTTCATCTTATGTAAACATGGTTAAAAATACGAACGTAAAATTATATGTAGGTATTTCTGCAAATGTTAGTGGACACGACGTAACAAAAGAAGAAGAAAAGTTAATAAAGCAGGGACTATATATACCCAATATTAAATACTTAAATATTCAGCAATATTTATTAAGAGCTTATGATTTATATGCTGACGGCGCTGATGGAATATTTTTATTTAACTCCTCCTCCAACCTTTATATTAATGCTACTGCACCACTGGAATCTACTTTTTTGGGTGATAAAGTTCAAATAGAAAAATGGCATCAATTTGATTATTTATCAGGCTACATGGTAAATAAGATTAATGCTGTAAAACATGATTTTTAAAAATATTCCTTGACATTTTACAACTAACATGATATTTTAAATTTAACTCAATTTAGTTTTGTACTATTAAATAGCTGTAATCTAAATTATAAATATATATTATATTAAATATAGACTTAGAAGAAGACTTAAACACAAATTCAAAATTCACTTTAAATGAAAAGGAATGATCAAAAATGACAGATGAATCCCTTAAATTAGATAACCAGTTATGTTTCGCTCTATACGCTTGTTCCCGTGAAATAACGAAACTTTACAAACCAGAATTAGACAAACTAGGTATAACCTACACGCAATATATTGCTCTATTAGTATTATGGGAAAAAGATAATATAACCGTAAAAGAGATTGGAACAAAATTACATTTAGATTCTGGCACTTTAACTCCATTGTTTAAAAAATTAGAGTGTATGAACCTAGTAAAAAGAACTAGAGACACTGTAGATGAGAGAAATGTATATATTACTCTAACTCCTTTAGGTGCTGAATTAAAAAAAATGGCTATTAGCATACCCAAAGAAATCTTTTGTTCAACAGGTCTATCACCTCAGGCTGCAGTTACTCTTAAAGAAAATGTTAATTCATTATTATCAAATTTAGATTCTACCCATAAAAAGATATAAAGAAGCGATGTAGTAAGTTTAATATATTTTATTAATTAAACTTACTACACCATTTTTTTATTGTATGTTATACCTTATATTACATTAATTAACATTGTTATTAAGGCTTTTTTCAATACATGCTATAACATCATGTATTCTTTCAAACATAATCCCGTAGGCAAACCAAACCGGTGCATAACTCAATGTTATAATTCCACATATTGACAATGTTTTGTTTACATAATTCCATGGGCACTCCCCTAAAAGCAATTTAAGCAGTAGTCCGCTAATTAATTCTACTGTAAATATAAGTACCATATACATACCTCCCCTAATTATAAGCGGAAGATGCCGGATTCTATTATGGACTGGTTCAAGAAATACAGCAAGCCCATATATAGGAAACATCCAAATACAAGTTGTACCTTTAAGTAACATATCTCCCTTAATCATTGCACTAAACCCATTCCAAAAAACCTCTGCTAAAAGACCTAAAATCCCGTATACAATAAATTTTTTCCACATAATGATATTGTGTGTGTTACATTGTAAAATATACTACTAACTTTATTAATTATTATTCTATATCAGTTTTTCCTTAAATATATCAGTCAAATTTAATTTCGCAACTTTTCTCTTAATTTCATCTATATCTAAAGTATAAAGTCTACGTTCCTGCATTCTCTCAAAATACTCTGCTACTGCAAGTGCTCCTGTTGCCATAGCTTCTGTATGCCCTACAAATAAACCAGATTTCTCACCTGCACAAAACAAATTATCAAGACCTACGACCCTCATATTATTGGTTATTGGGGCTACAGACAGATATCTTAGATATATATCCTATTCCAGATTTACCTTCAAATAACTTTCCCATCACCTTTCCTGGAGATAACGATCACAGCCCTAGTGATAAACCACTATTTGAACTGCATTTTCATGATTCACTAGAAATAAGCTATTGCTATGAAGGTGGAGGATTTTTTTTTTCAGATGGAGAACCTTACCCCTTTTGCGCAAGAGATGTATCCATTATATTTAAAAACCAATTACATATAGCGCAAAGTGATAGTTCAAATATGAATAAATGGAGCTTTATTTCCCTTGTACCAGAATTATTATTAGCAGAACTTAGTTTAGAGGAAATTAACAATATTATTACTGTATTATCTAATTCAACTAACTTTCGGAATATATTGACTTTTGTTTTATCAATTAAATTTGCTGAAGCAAATATCGCTTTTCTATACTGCGATGGAGTAAAGTTTTTAAAATTTTAAAATGCTCTAATAAATCTTTGAATACTTTCAAATCCACATTTTAATGCTGCATCAGAACAATCTTTACCTAATCCAAACATATTTTCAGCTATCTTGACTCTGTATGCCGTAAGGTAATGGTTAAAAGTCGTCCCTGTAGTTTTTTTTAAAAGTCTACAAAAGTGAGATACACTTAAATTTGAAGCTTTTGCAGCTATTTCTAAAGTAAGTCTAGTCATATATTGTTCATCTATTAGCCTAAACGTATTAAAAAGCATTTCTTTAGTTTTAATCTCATTTATATTGTTTAATTGGTTTTTTTTAGTCTTACTATACTTTCGCACTAGAGTCCCGATTAAAGAGAAAATATTTGCCTTAATAATTATGCTATATGCCTCTTGTTTGTTTTCAAATTCTTGTTTTATATTAAATACACAATCTATAATGCTCACAATATCAGCATCTTTTTCTATAATTGGCTCTGGAAATTGGATCCTATTTTCCACAAAAAGTTCTATAGAATTTTTATCTTCAATATTAAAAAATGAGGTCTCTATGAAATCAGGAGCAATATGAAATACCAATATTTCTTCTTCCGCTTCTGAATCCGCATTCGTAGAATGAATCTTCTCACTCCCTATTATTAATAAATTACCCTTAGATAAAATAAAACTTCTGTTATCAATTTGCACCCTTATACTTCCTTTAATCATATAAAGTATTTCAAGAGCTTTGTGCCAATGAAGATGGACATGTGGCTCATATTTCTTAGGGGCGTATGAAAAAATATTTATTTTTGTTTTCATATCATGTATACGAGATTCTTCACAATAAGGTTCAATAATTTATGGCCACCTTTCACAAGATAAAGTAATATTTGATGACTTTGTGATAATAAATGATAATAAAAACAGATAAAATTATATTATAATAATAGTATATAGTATGTTTGATAAAAAAACTATAATTAAAGGGGTGTCACTTATGACCTTGGTGATAATGCAGATAGACTTCAAGAATTAGCTTTAACTACAAGACTTGGAATTCGTCTAATATTTGGCATAGATGCTATACATGGTAACGCTATTTTAAATAGTGCAACAGTTTTCCCGTCGCAACTTGCTATGTCTTGCAGCTTTAATCCTTCACTTGTAGAAAAAGCTGGACAAGTAACTGCAAAAGAAGTAGCTGCGGACGGCTTACATTGGACTTTTTCTCCAGTACTTTGCGTAGGACGTGACCTGCGTTGGGGAAGTATTAATGAAACCTTTGGTGAAGATCATTATCTTATAGGCCAATTTGCTTCTTCCATAATCGAAGGGTACCAAGGGGGAAATTTATCAGACCCAGGTAGTATATTAGCTTATGCCAAGAATTATATAGCATATGGCGAAAGTACTGGTGCTAAAGATTCTTATGACTCTGAAGTTACAGTAAGAAAAGTTCGTGAAGTTTTCTTGCCACCATTTAAAAAAGCCGTTGAGGCAGGTTGCGCTAATTTTATGACAGGCTATCAATCTATAGACGGAACACCAATGACTGCTAATAAAAGAATGCTTAGAGGCATTTTTAAAGATGAACTTGGCTTTGACGGTTTTGTAGTTACAGATTGGAACAATATCGGATCCCTTGCCGATAAGCAAAAAATGTCTTCTTACATTCTTGATGCTTCTAAAAAAGCTATATAAAGTGGAAATGACATGATCATGAATACAAATGATTTTTATAATGCTGCTATTAAATTAGTTAAAAATGGAATAGTTTCTGAGGTTCTTATTGATGAAGCAATTAAACGAATCCTTAATGTTAAATTTAAATTGGGCCTCTTTGATGCTAAAAAAAGACGTGGTTATATTTCAACAGATGTTATTGCTTGAAAAGAACATCAAGAAATAAATCTTGAGTTAACAAGAGAATCCATAATATTATTAGAAAATAAAAATAATACATTACCCCTTAAAAATGTTAGGAAAATTGCTGTAGTAGGTCCCAATGCAGATAGTATACAGGCTCAGTTCGAAGATTGGACATTCTTTACCCATCCTGATCCTAAACCAGATACTATACCTAATTTTGAATATTACACAATGTTAAGGGGAATACGAGAACTTGCTGAATCTAAACATATTGAAGTTAGCTATCACAAAGGAGGTGATATTACGAATAAAGAAAATATAGATGTAGAAGGTGCTATTAAAGCCTGCGAGAATGCAGATGTAATCATAGCTGTTGTAGGCAATTGTCTTGAAATGAATGGTGAATTTAAAGATAGAGCTACTCTTGATATGCCAGGATCTCAGCTTAGACTTGTTGAGGAATTAAAAAAATTAAACAAGCCTTTAACAGTTGTATTAGTTAATGGAAAACCCCTCTCTATTCCATGGATAGCCCAGAATGCTGATGCAGTTATAGAGACATTTAATTCAGGAACGCTAGGAGGAAAGGCACTGGCAGATATTCTATTTGGGAAATTTAATCCTTGTGGAAAGCTAAGCATATCCTTCCCATATCATAGTGGACAAACACCTGTATATTATAATTATCTGCCAGGTTGTCACAGCCCTAAATACGCAGATTTAAATACGTCTGAAACTTTATATAGCTTTGGTTATGGACTATCTTATGCTAGTTTCAAATATTCTAACCTAAAGCTTTCTAAAACAAGTTGTTCCTCAGCAGACACTCTAACCGTAAGCGTAGATATCACTAATATAGGGAAATATGATGGCACTGAAATTGTGCAATTATATGTTATAAGCTCTGTTATGACTCCAGTTAAAGAATTAAAGGGCTTTAAAAAAATTCAGATAAATGCTGGAAACACAAAAAACGTAAGTATTACTTTATCTGTATCCGATTTTTCTATTGTAGATGCTTATGAGCAGTATGTTGTAGAACCTGGAAAATTTGAAATTATGGTTGGTCCAGATTCTAGAAATGCAAGTCTACTCAAAGATGTACTTACAGTAATATAACCTTTTCAATATAGGTTATACATCAATTAGAAGCAGTTTTTATATTTTATATAAAAACTGCTTCTAATATTATTCTAAGTTTTTTATAGACCTATTTTAGAAATTCGTAACGTCTGTATACTGATGGATTACAACCTTTATATTTCTTAAATGTCTTATTAAAATATGAAGGACTTGAAAAACCAACGTCACTGGATATGTCTGTGATAGTCTTATTTGAAAAGGTAAGAAGTTTTTCAGCCTCTACTATTCGTATAAAATTCAAATATTCTATAAATGTTCTGTTTGTAGCTCTTTTAAAAAGTCTGCAAAAATAAAAGTGATCAAATCCACATAACTCACATAATTCTTTAAGAGTAATATTCTCCGTATAATTATCTTCTATATACTTAGGAGCTAACCTCAACCTTTCTAAAACTTTATCTTCAAAATCTATTTTTGGTTTTTTTAAGATTTCATATCTGTATAAACAACCTAATATCATATATATATAAGATTTAAGATAAAATTCAAAACCATTGTTACTATTTATAAATTCATCTTTAATTTTTTCCATGACAATGGTAATCTCTAAATAGGCTGCATCACTTGAATTAAATATAAAATGAGTTTTTGAGCTTTCTGTTAAAAAAGCTGAAAGATATTTATAACTGTTTAAAGACTTATTTTTAAATAAATTTTTAGAATCAAATTGTATTATAAGTATGTCTGTATCTTGTTCTAAAACTTTAGTAGAATGAGGAATTCTAGAGTTTATAAAAACAATTTCTCCAGCACCCAAATCAAATGTTTGATTATCTAAGGAGTATGATAATTTGCCTTTAATAATTTTTAATAGCTCTAGCTGTTCATGAAAATGCGAATTCGAACTTAAATCAACTTCTTTATTTGAGACTATTTTCACATTAATAGGAATATCTGCTATTGGCATTTTAATTAATTCATTTTGCATATTTTACCCTCCTAAAGTCAATATAGTACAATAATTAGCCAATATTAATGTTTTTATTATATCTAATTTGCAATATAATTATATTATAAAGTATTTGGCATATAAACTGCTAGGAGGAAAACGTATAATGAAGGATGCAACTAAGATATTTAAAAGATATGAAAATAATCCAATTCTACATGTTAAAGACTATGAAGGTGTAGCAAAAATTTATAATCCGTCACCAATTATTTGTGGTGATGAAACAATATTATTAGTATCTGTAGTTGAACACGCTGCAACAAAAGGTTATGGACGAGATGTTGGACAAACTCGTGTTGCAAGAAGTAAAGATGGAGTAAATTTTGTTTTAGAGGAAAAACAAAGGATTTCAAAACATATGAAAGAATTGAAATAATTACAGCACCTAGAAATAGAGGAGCTAGCTTATTTTCAGAAAAAATAGGTGGTAAATATTATAAACTTGACAGACCAGGCGGTGGTGATGGTTCAACTGGGGATATATGGATTTCGGCTAGTGAAGATTTTATTCACTGGGGAGAATTTAAACCAGTGCTTGCCGCTGGGTATCGTTTTTGGAATGTTGAAAAAATAGGACCTACACCACCAATTAAAACAGATAAGGGATGGATTGTAATTATTCATGGAGTATTCTCACCTGCAGGAGGAACTTACTACTATTTAGGAGCAATTCTTTTAGATCTAGATGAGCCATGGAAAGTTATAGGCAAAACAAATAGTTATATATTGGCACCTGAAATGGATTATGAAAAGCACGGTAATTGTGATAACACAGTATTTGCATGTGGTGCTATTGCTGACTATGATAAAGATCAAATAAGACTATATTATGGAGCTTGTGACAATTACATTTGTTTAGCTACAGGATGCCTTAGTGAACTAGTCGATGCATGTATAAAAGAAATATAACAAAAGTAGATGATTGGGATATCCTTAATATCCAAGAGGACATGTAATTCCTATATGTACACGAAGGAACTGACTTTGTACCTATTGATCAAAAGATATATAAAATGCTACCCAAAACTCTGGTATATTTTATATACCTACTTCTATACTAGTTTTGATTGTTTTTGTGATGTTCAATTATTAACCAAAATATAAATTTAAATATATGGTTTAACTTGAGCTAGAATTTCTTATCTTATTAAATACATTATAACTTCTTTGCGCACACTCAGAAATAGCTATTGGGTGGAAACCTGGTATCGCTGAATATAAGGTGTCATTTAATGGTTTACTCCATTTTTTAGGGATATTTTTTTCTCCTACAAGAGCACCCATAATAGATTCAACTGTGGCCTTCTTTAAATTATGATACAGTCTATAGTTATTCGGAATTTCACTTAATCCTATTTCAATAAGCTTATCTATATCCTTCTCCACAAATGCTGCTGAAATCAATGCACTAAAGAACATAGCTCCGTAAGCATAACCATCTACTCTAATTTGAGCACCAATCCATTCTCTATATGGGTTTAGATAAGTTCTTACCCACTCTATATCTTTCTTCCAGTTTTCTGGTTTAACTTGCATATGATTCATTGTAACTGAAGCAAAATTTAAATAAGCTTGAGTTTCAGCTGTACAAACTAATTGATAAGGAAGGTTCTCATGCCAAAACTTTCCTAAATCCCAGCTATGCGCCATAGAATCTATCCTTTAACTTCTCTTTCGATTCCACAATATTAAATTTTTTTGGTCCTTCTTCTCTATTTTTTCTTATATCCTCTAACTCTATTGGCTCACAAAACGAAAAATTCTTGGATATTTCTAATTGAGTTAATTCATTATAAAATGCCATAAGTTGCTTTTCATCCTCACCTAATTCTTCAAATCTTTCATGATACCCCTCTACATTACACCCCTCTTCTTCTCTTTGCTTTATCTCTTCTTTTACCAAATTTTTTAATGACGTCCATCCAGCCATAGTAACCCTCCATTATTTTAAAGTCTAGAATCATATTATCATTTTCTTATAATTCAATTATAATATAATCATAGATGCTATTCTAATTAAAAAAGGGCAATTTATATGTGGAATCGGCCAAATAATTTATCAATAGCATCTATTAGCCCTTTTGTTGCTAAAATTGGTAACCATATGCGAGCAAGTTTTACTTTCTAATTTAATTTAAATCGGCTGTAATAAAATTAAAATTTTATTACAGCCGATTTATGTTTTTAAAAAGCCTTAAACCAAAAATTGTCTCATATAATTCCTACTTATAGTTATTGATTCTTTTATTAATTGAAGAGAATCTTCAAAAGCCTTATCCTCTACTTCTATACATGCAAATCCTCTATATCCTATGTCCGTTAAGGCTGATACATATTTACCCCAATCTATATCTCCTAGTCCTACAAGTTTTGGTGAAATGTATTGTAGCGGAGTAGCCATAATACCCACGTCATCAAGTTTATCTTTGTATTTTTTTATATCCTTGAAATGCACATGGAATATTCTATCTTTAAATTCATATATTGGTTTTATATAGTCTATTTGTTGCCATACAAAGTGAGATGGATCATAATTTAATCCAAAGTTAAGACTTGGTATTAACTTAAACATCTTTCTCCATATATCAGGAGTTGTGGCAAGATTCAATCCACCAGGCCATTCATCCTTTGTAAAAAGCATAGGACAGTTTTCAATAGCTACTCGTACATCATTTTCTTCTGCAAACTTAATTATTGGAGTCCAAACTTTCTTAAATTCAATAAGATTTTCTTCCACAGTCTTGTCTTTATCCTTACCTATAAACGTTGTAACAGTTTTAACTCCTAGTATCCCTGCTGCTTTTATTATTTTTTTAATATGCTCTATATAAAATGCGCTCTTTTTAGCATCAGGATCTAAAGGGTTAGGATAATATCCAAGTGCAGAAATCTCAACTCCTTTTGATTTTATATAGTCATTAATATATCCAGCTCTTTTTTCATCCATACTATCAACATTAATATGTGTGACACCAGCATATCTTCTTTCTGCCTTTCCAATTGGCCAACACATCATTTCAACACAAGAAAATCCATTATCAGAAGCATAATTTATTACTTCTTCAAAACTTAAATCTCCCAATATGGCACTAACGAATCCTAGTTTCATCATAACTCCCTCCTTTTTAGTATTTTATAGCAACTTTTTTACCAGTTTCCTCTGATTCATATGCTGCGCTCAATAACCTAGTTAAAGAAATTGCTTCATCAATGCCTATGTGTATTTCTTTATTTTCTGTAACTCCTTCAATCCATTGAATTAATGGACTAGGAAGTGATTGTGGTAAATTTTCTTTAGTAATCCATTTCCCATCTGTTTCTGCATTTGCATAACTAACACCATCTCTAATCATAAGCGTTCCTGTTGTTCCACTAATTTCAAGAGTTAGTGGTGTATAAACTGAAACAAAACTTGTTTCAGCTACACCAATAGCACCATTTTGAAATTCAAATACTGATACTGCATTGTCTTCAACTTGTCTATTAGTTATTTTTGTAAAAGTTGCAGTAACATTTTTCGCTTTACCTAAGAGCCACTCTAATAAATATACAGTGTGAGTACCTAAATCAATCATAGCTCCACCACCACAATTTTCCTTATTATAAAAACTCTCAGGCAACCAATTTGCAATGCTTCCATTATGAGCATTGCGTACCCTTGCATATGTTATATCACCTAATGCTCCACTTTCAACCATTTGTTTTGCAAAAATCATTTCAGAGCTAAATTTATGAACAAATGCAATTGAAAATTTTACATTATTTCTTTCAACTGCTTCTTTTATTTTTATACAATCATCTACTGTAAGTGCAAGAACTTTTTCTGTGAAAATATGTTTCTTAGCATTAGCTGCTTTAATGATTAATTCTGTATGCATAACCGTTGGGGAATTAATAACAACACCTTCGATAGAATCATCCTTCAAAAGGAGATCATAATCTTCAATAAATTTACAATTTAATTTATTTGCCCATTTAATTCCAGCTTCTTTATTTTCATCCCACACTGCTATAATTTCACATTGTGATAATTCCATAATTTGTTTGGCATAGTCTTTAGCATGCACATGCCAAGAACTTATCATTGCAATCTTCATATTATACACCCCATTTTTTATATTAAAGCCTTCTATATTTCAACATGAACCGCAGATGAAGTTTCGCTAGAAACAAATGCTGCTTCCATTACCTTTATAACACGCATTGCTTGTGCTGGTGTTATTTTAAGTGGTGCTTTTCCTTCAATAGCGTCTATTAACCCATCATATACAACTGTTAAATTATCCACAACATCCATAGGTTCAGATATTATTATTTCTTCTATAGAGTTTGCATTTCTAGGTGCCATAGTCTTAGTAGGTCCAGCTTTAGTATAAACAATTTCATCAACCCAAACACTTTCTTTATCTATGCACCTTACTATTTTTCCGCCACAATCCCAATCATCTATTTGTAGTGTTCCTTTTTTACCTAAAACATACCATCTTGGATGTGTTATATAGTTATTTGTAGATACTTCAATATGAGCTGTTAACCCACTCTCAAATGTCAATGTAAGACGAAAGTTATCTTCCACATCACTGTACTCAATGTTATACATTTTACAAAATACATTAGTAACCTTCTGATCAATCATATACAGCATTTGATCAATTAAATGTACCCCCCAATCTACCATCATGCCTCCACCAAGCCTTTTGATAGTTCTCCAGCCAGTTGGCATTCCTCTTGAGCCCTCAACTCTGGATTCTATAGCATACACATCTCCAAGCAAACCCTCTTCAACACTTCGCTTCATCAAAACGAAGTCCTTATTTGTTCTCCTATTTTGATCAATAGTAAATACTTTATTATATTTAATAGACGCTGCAATTACTTCCTCAAGTTCTATTGAAGATAAAGTTACAGGTTTTTCACTAATAACATGCTTTCCAGCTTTCATTGCCTCAATTAATAATTCTTTATGCACTTCATTAGTTGTAGCAACAAGAATTATATCAATATCAGGATCAGAGAATAACTCCTCTTTTGAGCCATATGCCTTAAGTCCTTGTTTTATTGCAAACTCACATCTTTGTGGATTTATATCGTATACTCCCTTTATATTAAGTCGTTTGTAATCCTTAAGTGATTTGAAATGATACTCTGCCATACCGCCGAAACCAATAATTCCTAAATTAAACATTTTAAAACCCCTTCTTACTTCATAATATATTCAAATGATTTTTTCATATTTTCTAAACTTGTACCAATAAATTCTTCTTGTTCATATATATAATCAGCCTTTGGTGCTAAATCTATAAGATATTTGAAATCAATTATCCCACTACCAGCATCTACATTTCTCTTTGTCTCGTTATTTTCTAATTGCTTTAAATGCACTACTGGGCAACGAGATATATTTTTTTTCATATATTTATTAACATCAAGTCCCGCATATGCAATCCAAAAAACATCTGGTTGTTGTTTTACATATCTTAAATCTGTATTGTTAAAAAGGACCTCTAATGGATACTGACCATTATCCATCTTAAATTCGTGTGCATGGTTATGATAAGCAAATATTAGGCCGGCTTTTGCACTTTGTTCTCCTATCTTATTAAATAATTCTGCATGCTCAAGTGCACTTTCTATTGTATTTATTTCTGCATGTGGACAAACTATATATTTTGCACCTAAAATATTAAGATACTCAAGTTCTGCATCTAAGTTTTCTTTAAGCCTACCTATTCCAACATGTGCTGACAAAGCGATCAGATTAAGTTCTTTTAATTTTTTATTCATATCTTTTGCTAAGATATCTTTGTAACCTGCAAATTCAACCCCTGTATACCCTATCTCAGACAACTGCTTAAGTGTTCCAAAAAAATCTTTGCTTGTATAATCTTGAACAGACCATAGCTGTGCTGATAATTTATTTAACATATTTTCATCCTCCTAATTATTAAAATATATAGCTTTTCCTGTATTTGCGGATTCATATATAGCTTCAAGAATTTTGGAAACAATATATGCTTCATACGGTTTAACAACTACCTCAGTATCGTTAATTATAGAATCAATCCAACGTTTAGCTTCAACTATTGGAGGCGTTTCAGCAACCCCGTCATAAAAAGCAACCCCACCAGCACTCAAATCAGGTTTAATTTCAATAAGCTTACCAAACTCGTCTTTATTTATGATAAGACCATTTTTAATTTGTGCCCCTGCCTTTGATCCGCAAAGAACAGTACTACCCTCTTGGATAGGTTCTATGGTATTAAGTGCCCAACTTGATTCAAGTATAACTGTAGCTCCATTTTCCATTACAATAAAACCAAAAGCAGAATCTTCTACTGTATTCTGTTTTATATCCCATGGTCCCCAAGGATTCCCACAATCTGGATTTGTTAATTTTTTATATTTTGTACCAACAACCATTTTAGGCTTGTAATTATTCATAAGCCAAAGTGTAAGATCAAGTGAATGAGTACCAATATCTATAAGAGGACCGCCACCTTGTTCTTCTTCATTTAAAAATACTCCCCATGTAGGTGTACCACGACGCCTTACTGCAATAGCCTTAGCAAAATATATTTCTCCTAAATCTCCACGATCAATAGCTTTTTTCAAATAAGTACTTTCTGCTTTATGTCTATGTTGGTATCCTATAGTTAATTTTTTACCTGTTTCCTTAGCTACATTAACCATTTCTAGTGCATCAGCTGCTGTTTTAGCCATTGGCTTTTCACACATAACATGTTTGCCTGCTCTCATAGAAGCAATTGATATTTTTGCATGTGATTTATTGGGAGTAAGAACATGAATAACATCAATAGTCTTATCTTGTAATAATTCATTGTAATCCTTATAAACCCTCGCATCAGGACAACCATATTCTTTTGCTGCTTTTTGTGCTTTTTCTAATACTAAATCACAAAATGCAACCATTTCTACATTTGATACCGCTTTCAATGATGGCATATGTTTTCCATTTGCAATACCACCGCAACCTATAATTCCTATTCTTACTTTCTTTTCACTTATCATTGTATTGTCCTCCTCTAATTTGTTCTATATTGTTTGTATATTACTAAATTAACATAATATTATATTATATGATATAATATTATTGCAATGAAAGTATCAAATATTTGTCATAATAAAAGGAGTAAATCTCATGGAAACATATTATGAAGAAAAAACTAATTTAAAAGAAGGTATATTGTATCCTTTTGAATGTCACATTCAGAAAAGTTTAGGTAAGGGTACTCTAGCAAATGCCCATTATCATTATTACATAGAACTACTGTATTGTATTTCTGGTAAAGCACAAGTGTTTATTGCAGGTAAAAGTTATGACTTTTACCTAGGTGACATCGTTCTAATTAATTCAAGAGAAGTACATTCTGTTTATAAAACTTCAGATGATGACGTTGAATATATCGTGGTAAAATTTGATCCAAATGTTTTATATTCAACATCCATAACCGTCTTTGAAAGTAAATATGTTTTCCCATTTACTTTAAACAAATCAACTCATCAAAAAGTTTTTACTAATAATGAAATAAAAGATACCACTATCCCACAGCTTATAAATGAAATTTTTAAAGAATATATTAATAAAGATTATGGCTATGAATTAGCTATAAGAAATAATATTGGTGGTGTATTTTTATTAATACTTCGTAATTGGTATGATAAACGGCTTGATTTAAACATAAATACTACTATAAACGAAAACATTTTAAAAAAATTACAAAATATCTTTGACTATGTTGATAAAAATTACATGTCTGACATATCCACAGCGTCTGTTGCATCTGTATGCAATATGAGCTATAGCTACTTTTCAAGATTTTTTAAGGCTTCTGTTGGGAAAGCTTTCAGTAAATATTTAAACTACGTAAGAATAACTGAGGCAGAAAAATTATTACTTTGCACTAACTTAAATATTACTGAAATTGCTTTTGAAATTGGTTATACTTCTTCTAGTTATTTCATTCAGCAATTTAAGCATTATAAAAACCTATCACCTAAACAATTTAAAATAAAATTTAATTTAGATGTTAATAATAATTATTTTAATATATTTATAAATTAACACAATATGGTATTATATTATATAATAAAATTAAAATATAAGTATCAAATATTTGTCATAATATACTGTCTTTTAAATGAAGCTAGAGCATCAATAACCTTTACTAAAAAACTATAATTAAAGGGGTGTCATTTATGAATTATACATACAAAAACTCTTTACTAACACCTATGGAAAGAACGTTAAATTTACTCTCACTTATGACCTTAGAGGAAAAGGTAGGTCAAATGATGCAAATAAGTTACAATATGGTAACCGTAACTGAAGCAGAACAATGGGCTAAAAATAAGTTTGCAGGCTCTGGCTGATATTCTATTTGGAGAATTTAATCCTTGTTGAAAACTAAGCATATCCTTCCCCTATCATAGTGGACAAACACCTATTTATTACAATCATCTGCCAGGTTGGCATAGTCCTAAATACGCAGATTTAGCTACAGCGCAGCCACTGTATAGCTTTGGTTATGGACTATCTTATACTAGTTATAAATATTCTAACCTAAAGCTTTCTAAGTCAAGTTGCTCACCTGAAGAAACTATAACCGTAAGCGTAGATGTTACTAATATAGGTAAATATGATGGCACTGAAATTGTGCAATTATATGTTAATGATGTTATAAGCTCAATTATGACTCCTGTTAAAGAATTAAAGGGTTTTAAAAAAGTTCAGATAAATGCTGGAGACACAAAGAACGTAAGTATTACTTTATCTGTATCAGATTTTTCTATTGTAGATGCAGATGAGCAGTATGTTGTAGAACTTGGAGAATTTGAAATTATGGTTGGTCAAGATTCTAGGAATGCAAATCTACTCAAAGAGATTCTTACTGTAGGTTAATCTCAAAACAAGAATTATAATTTTCTTATTTATACGTTTTATATTAAAATTTTAAAAATAGTATTAAAGCTATTGGAGCCGCTACCTTAATTCTAGTGTCGTTTGCTAGAGTAAAGAAAGTTACGTACCCTCCCATTGAAATACCAGACATACCTATCCTATTTAAATCTACACGGCTATCATCTTTTAAATTGTCTATAACTTTAGAAATATCTTCCGATGTGCCTTTAATAACTTTAAGAAACTTTTTGCAATTTGTAACTTTATCATTTTCATAAAAGTATTCAGTATAGTTATCTACAATACGTTCACCATGAAGCCTAGCATCTGCAAGCACCACAAAGAAACCTTCTTGTGCCAGTCTAATACCCCTATGTAAATCAATAACTTTATCTCCAAACATACCATGTGCAAAGATAACAACTGGTAAAGGTTTATCACTTTTTGGATAGCAGTATAGCACTGGTATTTTTTCATCAGTAACAATATGATGCTCTAAAAACAATTTAACATCATTGCTTTTATGTTCTGATGCAAGCCTTAAAAATTCAAGTCCAATTTTAACTTCATATGGATCTACTACATTTGATACTCTTGTATCTAAAAATTCATAACCATCCTCATATCCTTTGCAGGAAAAGCCCTCTTTATTATTAGGATTACCTTCTAATTCAAAAATCTTATTACCCATACGAAATTACCGTCATATAAAATTTATAACGGTATTCACCTCCTTTCTTTTATATTTTTTTTAAATATCTCTAGTCTCTCCTGCCTTTATCTCAATTAGTTCCTCATTTACACTAATCCATAAAGAAATGCAAGACGGATTATAAATAATACTGTTTTCTGCAGAAAGTTTTATATTTTTCAAAGCTTTTATATAATCCACAATTTCTATGTTTGTAGCATACCATATGTCTGGTCTGTTACTAATTACTTTTGAAAATTCCTCGATTATCTCCCAATTTTCGTCAACATCAAATTCATAACTATGACCCCAAACATAAAAAAGAGACAACCCGCTAAATTGTGATTCTACAAATTTCTTAGTAATATCCATTAATTTAGGATTTTTATGATAACAGGTCGGATTCCACTCTAAAAAATTTTTTGGAAGATCAAAATTATCATGTTGGTTAACTGTTCTAGAATATTCTATCCCTAAAGTATTTAACACCTCTAAAACCAGCTTTTTATAAGTGCCAAAAGGATATGCCATTCCTCTTACTAAGTAACCAAACCACTTCTCCAGTTGCTTTCTATCTTCTAGTACTTCTTGGACTATTGATTCTCTAGGCATGTCCTCTAAATGAGGGTAAGAATAGCTATGAACCGCAACTTCATGTCCTCTATAAAGCTCTACAATCTCACTTTAATTTATACGTTTAATTAGTTTCCCTTTATTTATCCAAGTGTTACTTTCATATTGAAGGCCAGAGTTCAAATTAAAGGTGGCTTTCAACCCGTACTTATTGAAAATTCCTACAAGTCTTATATCTCGACAATACTTCCATTTGTTGCAGCTTCACTCTTACTCTTAAGTACCTTCATTAGATTTCCATATCCATAACCTTTTAATGTATCCCATTTAAAATTTGCTTCTTGCTTTTCATCAAGTTGATTTTGTGATATAAAATCTACAGTTTTACGACCAAGAATACGAGCCCCGTCATATATTCCTCTATTTAAAAGCATTAAAGTAAATTTACTATAATCATCAAGTGTAGACACAAGACCTTCACCACCAGATTCAAAAGCTGGCAAAGTTAAATAATTATTTAATCCTAAATGATTATCTAAAAATGGAATTAATTTTCCTTGTTCATTATATTTATATACTTGTGCAAATCTATCTTGTTTTTATGATGGAACATAAAATCTGTATCTACCATTCCAAGAGGGATAAAATTTCATCTTTCAAAAATCGGCTGAATTTTTTACCAGATACAATTTCAATTATCGCACCTAGAACATCCGTTGAAGCACCATAAAGCCATGATTCACTAGGCTGAAAAACAAGAGGAACTTGACCTATTTGATTACAATAATCCACCGTTGAGGTTGGATAACCAGTTTCAAGCTTTTGCTTTATATCCTCATAGAGTTTTGACATTTGTATTCCTGCTTCAAAATTTTTATCCGGATATGAAATTCCGGAGGTCATATTAAGTAAATCTTTAATTGTCATTTCTTGGTTAGTATCAACCAATGCTTGCACCAACAATGTTGCCTTTATCAATTTCTTTTTTAATTTCAGCTCCAATTAGTTTTAATTTGTCATTATTCATTTTTATTTCCTCCGTATAAATATGTTAAAATTCTAATATTATATTACTGTACGTTGCTTTAAAATAATGCACTGTTTACGATACCACACTTATTAAGAATTTATCTTTTACATCATTCCATTTACTTTTGCATATAGCCTTACCCCCTTTAACTTCCCTTACTTGTATTATAAGATCTATCTTTCTTACTAGTACTTTTAAGCTAGTTTTATATATCCTCCATATAGTTTAGCATCCAACATTAATCGGCCTTCTAGTGGGCTATAAAATATGTTATAAGCTATTGCATTTTGTATCCATGTAATTTGAAGGTCTACATCGCTCTTTAATAATTTACATAATTAGTACTAATCAATATAATATTAGACTCAAAATCTAGCAACAATACTCCCAGAAACGTTTACCTAAAGTTTAGATGTTTAATATATTGGCACAAAATATAAAAAGAGCAACTATTCTAAGTTAGCTACCCTTTTATTGTTGATCTATATAAGTTTTTCCTTAAATATGTCAGTCAAATTTAATTTCGCAACTTTTCTCTTGATTTCATCAATATCTAAGGTATATAGTCCACGTTCCTCCATTCTCTTAAAATACTCTGCTCCTGCAAATGTATATCTATTTCTTCTTCCTTCTTTAGATTTCATTTTTTCATTAGCATATGATATTAAGTCCCCAACGGCAAGTGCACTAGGTAATATTAAAAGAGGCATTCCTAGATAATTTCGTACGGCATTATGTCCTGCAAGTGCTCCTGTTGCCATAGCTTCTGTATGCCCTACAAATAAACCAGATTTCTCACCTGCACAAAACAAATTATCAAGACCTACGACCCTCATATTATTGGTTCTTGGGGCTACAGACAGATATCTTATGGAGTTTCCCTTCCCCCCCGCTATTGGGTCTATATATTTTGCTTTTTCAAGCCCTTTAATTTTTCTTAGCTTATCTAGTGGATAATATGAAGTCATAAGTTTTGCATCTGCTATGTGAACAGAACTGCAACATATAAAAAGGTTTTTGAGCCCTTGGAAATCCACAGCTCCATTATGAACTCCTTATTACCAGAGACTACAATAGCTCAGAAAATTTACAAATTAAGAATTAACGGTAATTATACGCGACGTAACTTTGCTGCAAAATGTAACATTGGCTATAGTTCTATATGTAAATATGAAATAGGTTTATCAACACCAAGCAAAAAAAATATATATAAAATCAGCAAAGCTCTTAATATTGATATAAATTATTTTTTATGTTGATAATACAAAATAGATATATTAATATCTATTTTGCATTACTTTTTTTAAATTTACTTAGAAATCCATATATTATATTCTTATCTTCCTCATAAGCATTTTCAATAATTTTAATTACTTCATCATTTGTATATTTTATAACTATATCATTATTGTATTTATTCTCAGTAAGCAACCAATCAATTGAGACTTTAAACGTTTTGGATAATTGTACAAGTACTTCTGCGGATGGACTTACTTCATTATTCTCAATTTTGCCTATGCTACTTCTTGCGACATTCATTGATTGTGAAAGCTCTTTTTGTGTTAAATTATTTGTTTTCCTCAAATATAATATTCTTTCTCCTAATGATTTCATAGAATATGCTCCTCAATTCTATTATTTTAGATTTTAGTATTGTTTATTCTATTATTATAGATTATACTATTATTATAGTTAATGATAATTACTGTTACCAATAATATTTTACTTTATGAAGACTTAATTAATTCAATACAATAAAACCCAATTTTATTTTACCATACCTATTCATAAATAAAAACCTTAAGATAAGATGATTACATTACAAAGTACAGTAACTCTGATACTAACGATATTTTATACAGGAAAGATGGTTGGTATTTATATGAGTAATAACATTATTATAGCTTTTCTTGAAAGGCTTAGTTATAACATTTGCCCCTTTCACAAAAATATTATTTAAGGAGATTGATAAAAATGGAAAAGATAAATATGAAAACTATAGCAAAGGATAATGGAATTAAAAAATTAGTAAATATTTTTAAAACTGTTATGGATAAAGAAGAAATTGCAAATATCTTAGCTGATAAAACTGTTACTAAAGGACTTGAAATAAACTCTGCTGTTCTGAAACATTTCTACGGAGAAGAGGAATCTTCACTTATTACAATTTCATGTATAAGTTTTGGCTTAGTTCACAACATGAAAGAAGATTTTTATATTGTAAAAAAAATTCTTGGTTATAATTATGTGATTAAATTATTACAAAAATCAACAAGGTTTATCAGTTTAATTAAGTAATAAGTAAAAGCTAATCTATAATCTACATTTATTCAATCTTATTAATATCAGGCTCCAGTGAATTTATGTGTAATAGTCACTGGAGCTATAGTTGCAAATGTTGCAACTATAATTTCTGCTTAAATAATAGGCTTTTAAATATCCATTTTTAGTTATATATTATGATCTTTAATGATTTATTTTTAAACTATATAAACAAATTCATATTTAATGCTTATCTCCTTATATAATTAATTTTAAGCACAAATCAAAGACCCCAGCTTGATTTTAGTTGATTTATAAGTGCCATTGCAGTACCGTCTCCACCAATTCTGTCTGGGTGGTAGGCCATAGCTAATGTGTTATAAAATTTCTTATAAAATACTTTATTTTCTTCAGTTATCATTGTTATTTCTCCTAATATATTTTCATTTTTATAATTATCGTATTGTCTATACTTTTCTTCCTGTATTCTTTCTTTCTCTTCTTTAGCTTTCTTTTCTTTATTTAATCTACTATCCTCTAATATTACTTGTTTTTTAAAACGAATCCATAATTTTTCATCAATATTTTCTAATAACTTTAGTATATTTTTATTATTATCTAATTCGAATTTAAATTTGTCTTCTCCTAAACTATTTTTCATCGTGATTTCCCCAATTATTTTAAAATTTATAAATATATATAATATGTCTCCTGTATAAGAATATACTTTATCTAGGATTGCAAGTGTGAATACATCAAAATCTTTCTGTATTTGTTTATTTGTAAATTTAGCAGAGCTCATAATTTCTTCAAAATTCGACTTTTGTATCTCTAATTTTTCCTGTTCTATTTCCTTTATAAATTGTTCTACCAATAGCAAATGACTAAGGTCTATCTTGTAGTAGTTAAATAGTTTTGTAACATCTTCCAAATTACTTTTTGTGTCTACTTTATAATATGCTAAAGTCTCTCTATTTTTAAATACACATAACATCTCTGTTCCATCTCTATATCCTTTACAAACCGTTATATTTTCCCACACAAAACTATTTTCCTTCTTCTCTTCTGCATACCCCAATCTGACTATTTCGTTATCCTCCCACGCGAACTCAAGAACATTTTCATAAGACATTTCTGTATCTATAATTGCTAAATAAGTTTTGTCTTTATTTGTGTTATATTTATAATAGCTGTTACATACATTATTTTTATAATTCTCTTTGTCAGTTCCATCATGCATATACTTAAAATTTATATCTAATTCTATGTTATAGTCTTTTATCGTTTCTATTAGTTCAGTTTCTGTAATTTCTCCTATAGCGTACAACTGTGCTAATATTCCACCTCTATCATCACAAACTACATCATTGATAGACTCTATACTTGTATAGAAATCGCCAGTTCTGATTCTTATTTCTTCAATTAAATCATCCGCCTTCTTAATTACTTTTTCTGTATTAGTTTTTATATTATTTATTTGATCTTTAATAACATTTAAATTTTTATTCTTATTTCTTATTTCCTCACAATTTGGTGTAATAATTGTTTCTGTTTTCTTAGCTTCAATAGTTTTAATTTTTTGAGCTACATTCTTTTGGGCTTTTTTAGTATAATTCACTTCTTTAATTCTTTTAATTAATTGTCGATTTGTCCATGTTTCTATTTTATTAGATAATATAAATTTTTCTCTTTCAGTTTTTGGTAATCCTAATAAAATATATAACTTTTCTGTTCCTAAACACGAAAGCAACTTCGTATTTTCAAATTCAGTGGCAATTTTAATAAATTTTTGCGCCGTTCTAACGCTAACCTCAACTTTTTCTTCCAAATATGGAATCCATTCTCCATGTTTAAGTGATTGTTTAACTTGTTTTAGTTTTGCTCCTAATAAAATACTGTTTTCCACCATATTTATCTTTAACTTCAATATCTCAGCTGTTATAGTTTCCAATTCACATTCCTCTACTTTATTAAAAAAATTTTCTTGATTTATACCCTTCATAATAATAATCCTCCTGATTTTTAGTTTCTTCTTTACTTTTGCACCATAGCCTTTGTATTTGTTCGTTAGCAATTTATAGTAACAAGCACCTTTGGGAAAGAATTCAAATTTGTTATTCTTAATAAGTTTTATTCCTAGCTTTATTTTCACCCCTCACATATAGATAGAGATATTATATAAAAAATATAAAAAATTTGAAAAATAATTTTTGATTATAATTTTCCCATTGCAAAGATGTTGAAAAAAGTTTCTATATAAATTAAAAGAGCTTGAAAATAGAGCAAAACTTTTAATGAAAAGACTTGAAATGTAATTAGAAAGATTAAGGCATAAAAAATTGATATTTGAATCTTAATATAAAATGTTGATGAAAAAAATTTAAAATCTATCATAATGTAGATGGCATTTACGGTTATAGCAGAATGACAATGAACTTGAATCGAAAGTTGAGTCTTGCGTAGTCAAACGACATTCCTTACGTAGATGTACCCTCTAAAGTATTCTCATAACTAGTTTGTCAATCAGTAATATTCTGTAAAATTTTCATGTTTAAGTTATCTTTAATATATAACTATTTAAAGAAATTTTAATTTTGGGATAAATTATTTTGATTGTATTACTTAATAATAGGAATTATAAAAAAATGACACTAAATTAGCATTAACTCGTTCTATAAATAATCTAATATAAAAGATAGTAAATCACCTTATTACTTTTATGATGCTTAAGTAATTCTATTGAATTTTATTATTAGAAATGGATATAGGATTAGCATGTTATAGTACTCCGGCATATTGCATTTAAACAACTGTAGTATTGAGTAATGTAGTATTGAGTAATGTAGAATTGATTATTTATATATCTAAAGTAGCTTACAAGTAAAATGTCATAGCCTATTTATTGTAAAACAGCTATTGCTGAATTTGAATATCAAACAAGCATAAAATTCTATCACTTAAAATAAAAATGTCTATATATGATTCTAATGGCTACCATTGAATATCTTACTAAACAACAATTTCTGCTTTTGGTGATCTTTTCTGCTAGACATTTTAACTTTTGATTCTTCAAGTATTTCATCTATGTTATTAAAATGCTCTTCAAAAATTTTATATCTTGTGGTTGTCTTAATTGCAGCATCTGACTATTCTTATTAAGTTCTTGCTCTTATTTTAATAGTAAATATTAAAATTTAGATACAAAAATTAAAAAAGATTACTATCATAAATCAAATAGTGATCTTTAAAAAACATTTAATAAATAGGTTATAAAGTAATCAATCAATAACATTATCTTAAACAAGTTTTCACTCAATATTCAAGAAATATATTATCTTACTTTATCCCAAAAGCATATCATAAAATTATAATTAGAATAATGATTTCTTAAGTGATTATTTATATTTTAGCCATGTATTAACCTTCTTCTTATAAACTTATTATAAGCATTAGCACTCAGTGTAAGTGAGTTATTTCCATACTGAATTTATTGAGCTTGCTTTTCATTTACGGAAAGTCTTTAAATTGTAATATGAATGCGCAACTGATTATTATCTCTCTTAAACGTGAGTGCTTAACGAAAAAACACTATATGCAAAGTATATAGTGTTGGCATAACTATATTTTAGTTATAAATTGTGAATATAAATAGTATAGCTTTGTGTATATATACACAAAGCTATACTATTTATATGAAAAACACAAAGACACAGAAGGGTTTCCGATTGCCTTTGCATTTAAATATATACCCTAAAATTTATTAAATATGCCTCTAACAAACTTTCTATTATCTAAAATACATTAAATTTCATGTAAGATAACACTTTGAATTGAACCCCAAAAGTTGAACAAAATACTCAAACAAAATATTTGATGTATGGAACCAGTAGGTTAATGTACCTGCTGGTCCTTTTACGCTACTGATTTTCTATATTTAACTGGACTTAACCAATTCAAATTTTGTTTAATTCTATCATTGTTATAGTATTTGATATAATCGATTAATTCCATCTTTATCTCTTCCATTGATGTAAATTCCCTTATATACAGAAGCTCAGTTTTTAAAATGCTAAAAAAGTTTTCTACTACTGCATTATCATGACAGGTTGCTTTACGTGACATACTTTGTTGAATTCCTTTTGCTATTAATTTATTTCGATATGGTTTCTGTTGATATTGCCATCCCTGATCCGAATGCAAAATAAGTTTTGTGTTATCGGGTATCTTTCTAAAAGCTTCTTCCAATGTATGATTAATTTGCATCATATTTGCATGGTCACTAAGATCATAACTAATAATTTCACGATTAAATAAATCCAGAATTACTGATAAGTATGTTTTTTGCCCACAAAATGAAATTTCACTGATATCAGTGACCCATTTCTGATTAGGTTTGTCGGATTTAAAATTCCTGTTTAATATGTTAGGTGCAATTTTCCCAACATCACCCTTATAAGAATTATATTTCTTCATTCTTACACAACAGAACAGTCCTAGAGAATTCATTAATTTTAGTACTGTCTTATGATTAATTATATATCCGAGTTTGTGTAATTCCGCTGTAATACCTGTAACCATATCTTTTTTTATTTTTATCAAAGAGTTTTATAATCTTTGACTTTATTTTTTTATACCTATCTGGTCTATTCATTCGTTTTATATAATAATAGTAAACACTGTGTGGTATTTTTGCTATTTGTATAAGTAGTGTGATTGTGTATTTATGCCTTAATTCATAGATTACTGTTACCTTTTCTTTGGTGTTTGCCTGGATTGAATTAAGGCATTCAATTTTTTTGTGTAATCTAGCTCCGCACTAAGACGTTCGTTTTCATTGTAAAGAGCCCTCTCCGTTTTTCATTACGAGGTACAAGTGCAGCGTCACCATGTAACTCCTGAATTTTTTCCCATCCTCTTATTGTTTGGGGAGCGACATCATATTTTCTGGCTAGAGCATTGCGTGAGCCATTATGGGTTTTCTTCCATTCATCAAGTATTTCTAAACGCTTTTCAAGCGTGTATTTTACTTTCAAAAAAATCACCCCTTCTATAAATAATTATAATACTTTGTCCAATAAAAGGGGAGCGGTTCACTTTAAGGGGAGCATATCAATTAATCTTATATTGTATGCCATTTTTAGTTATGTAGAAATATAACATAAATCTGATAATGAGCTAAACAATATTTAACAGTAAGTAATAATAAAGTTTTACTTACCATTAAATATTTTCTGCTTTTTCAAATTTGATAATAAATTCACTACCCTTACCAAATTCACTTTTTACTTCTATTGATGCAGAATGAATTAATAGTATATTTTTTACTATGGTTAATCCTATACCATTGCCCTCAATTTCATGTCTACTTTTATCCCCTCTATAAAGCCTTTCAAATATAAATGGTAAATCTTCTTCTTTTATTCCTATTCCATTATCTTTAACATTAATTATTACTTTAGAGTTACTTTTACTTATAGCTACATCTATATATCCATTTTTTTTATTGAATTTTACTGCATTTGATATAAGATTAATAAACACTTGTTTAAGCTTATCTTTGTCACCATGAATAATATAATTGACTTTGTTGTTTACTTTATAATTTAACGTAATGTTTTTGTCCTTTAAGACTGAAGAAAAATCTTCACATACAGAATAAATAACTTCTTTCATATCAATGTATTCGCATATTAATGGTAATTGCTCTGACTCAAATTTCTTCAATGTATTTAGATTATTTAGTAACTTACCAAACCTAATTACTTCATCATTTAATGAAATTAATCTTTCTATAGTTATTGGAAACACTCCATCAATCATAGCTTCTAAATTATTCTGTAAAATATTTAATGGTGTTCTAATTTCATGGGATATATCAGAAACAAGCCTTTTCCTTAATAAGTCTTGCTGTTCTAAATTCTCCCCAAGTGTATTTATACTTGTCAAAAGATTTTCAATTTCAGTTATATTACTTGTACTATTCGACCTTGAGTTAAAATCACCTTTTGATAAATCGACTGACATATCAGATACCGCCTTAATTGGAATTGAAAATTGTTTTGAAATATACAAACTAATTAATATGGTTATTATAAGTGTTGTCATTACACTTATCGCTATACTTACATTTACTGAAGTTTTAAAATTAATATCATCGTTAGATAATAAAACTGAAGAATATTGACCAATTACAACATACCCTACAATATTTTTACCAAATTTCACTTCATGATAGTTTGAACTGTATACGCCATTTCTTGAATTAAGTCGTGCTAGATGTCCTTTCTCATTCATATCATTTGGGTTCATTCCCCATAATTCTCTTTTATTTTTATCCAATAAGGTTAAACAATAATTACTCATATAAGCCTCATGCATCATTTCTGAACCAGAACTTTTACTCCAATTACCATCCCTTTTGTAAACTTCTTGGAAATATTCTACAATTCTACTATCTCTTTTTTTTTGATTATCTGCCAAATACTTGTTAAAAGTATTATTTATGCTTAAATTAACAAATAGAGAAGTTAATAAAATTGATATAATTGAGCTAGCAACTAAAATAATGCTAAGCTTTTTTCTTATGCTATACATTAATTATTACCTCCAAACTTATAACCAGCTTTAATAACTGTTATTATATATTTCGGATTTTTACTGTCTTCCTCTATTTTCTTTCTTAAATTTTTAATATGAACATCAATAGTTCTATCATAACCTTCAAAATCTAATCCAAATATTTTTCGAATTAATTGTTCTCTTGTTAATACCATTCCCTTGTTAATTGAAAGAGTATAAAGTATATCAAATTCATTTGGTGTAAGCATCATAGTAATATTTTTCACTTTTACCGACCTTTCCTCGGTGTTTATAATTAAATTGCCATTGTCAAAACTTAAAATTGAAGCATTATTGTTATTAAACCTTCTAAATAAAGCATTTACTCTCGCTGTAAGTTCTCTCGGACTAAAAAGTTTAACTAAATATTCATCTGCACCAATATTAAGTCCTTCTATTTTATCTTCTAATGATCCTTTTGCCGTTAGCATGAATATATATACCTCTGATGTTTCCCTGATAGCTTTGCATATATCTTCCCCATTAATATCAGGCAACATTAAATCAAGTATTATCAAATCAAATTTGTTTTCTTTAAATATTTCAATACCAGTTAATCCATTTAATGCAACGTAAACATTATACCCATTTTTTTCTAAGTATGCTTTTAAGACTTGAACTACCTTTTCTTCATCTTCAATTATCAGTATATTTTTCATGCCTTGCTCCTTATTTGAATATTATTAGTATATTTGCGTAAAGCCTCTAACTTGTACACGTTAGAGGCTTTACACAATATGAGTTAATACAGTCTATTTTAACCATTTAATCGTTATACAATCATCTTTAGATACACCAACGCTATATTCTATTTGATATTAAGTTGTTCTTCCAAGTCTTATGCCAAAATAAGCATATTCATGTTGAAAAATCCAGAACAATAAAAATCAGTTGAAGTTCCTCACTATAGATATAACATTAGTTACTTTTTCTTCTTCGAAGAACAACTTCCACATCCACAATCCCCTGAACCCTTTTTCTTTAAACTATGATAAAGAATATGTCCTGCTACAGCTATAATAAATAAAGTTATTGATATCTCAACCCACATAAACTCAGTCCTCCTATTCTTAATGTTATTTAAATCAACATTTATAAATTTTTATAAAAATTGTGTTCTAAGTAATTAATACTTTTTTTATACTATATCAATTTATTATGTAGATTTTATGAAGATTAACGATTTTGAATTATTACTTATATTTTACGATGTGAATTTAATTGAATTAGTATATACTTAATTTTGATAAGGTAATTTTTTGATTTTTCTGTACTACCAATAATTTTAAACAGATAAATATAAACCCAGTATAACAGTATGCTTTTTAATATTTTCAAAGGAGAAATTTAATATGGAACTTGATTTTAAAAATATCATTCTACAATTTAAAACTGATTCAGAATCTGTATATAACACTTGGTTTGTTTATAACAATACAAGAATGAAAGCTTTTCGTTCAATTAGACGTGGTGTGATTGATACAATTAAATCAATTAAAGACGAAACTTTTGGCAATGATTTTAAGGGTTCACCCTTAGAATTCATATTATCCTGTATTACAGAGCAAAAACAAATATTCAAAGGGGCTGCTCATCCATTCTATTGGAAGCCTAAACTACGAATTCCTGATATATATGAAAATGAAGAAAACAAAAGAATTTTCGGACAGTTTTTAGAAGCTTGTATGTCAGCTAATACTGAAGATAAGCTAGTAAAAGAGATTATAAAACTTGATAGTTATCAAATAAAGGGATTAGGTCCATCTGTGGCAAATATACTTTATTTCTTACACCCAACTATAATGCCTCCATTTAATACTGCAATTGTAAAAGGTTTTAACGCCATTTTTGACGATAATAAAAAATTAGGTTCATGGCAACAGTATTTAGAGATGAGAGAAACTATTATTAAAATAAATGAAGAAAATAGATCTATACTGTCTACTGATTTAGGCGCTATATCAGGTTTATTATTTGATATAGGTGTTGGTAAAATTTCTTTGAATATAAATTGTGACACAGCTATAAAATTTGAAAAAGATAAGTTAGAAAAAACACTAAAAAAAAGACATGTTGAGGTGCAATATGAAATTAAAGAAGAGAGTGAACATCTTAAAACGCAATTTCTATTAACTGAAATCGGAAGAAATTTAGGATATGATGTTTTTGTGGCATTAAACGATCGGAGCAAATTTTTAGATGGAAAAAGCCTTCGATTTTTAACGTTAGGGGAACTACCGGAGTTAAGCGTTTCTAAAGATGTGCTTAAAACTATTTCTTTGATAGATGTTTTATGGATAAATAAAGAAAGTGAAAAAATAGATTGTGCCTTTGAAATTGAGAAAACCACATCTATATACTCAGGAATACTAAGACTCATGGATTTATCGACCTCACTTCATACTACAGAGTGTAACCTTTTCCTTGTAGCACCTGATTCTCGTGAAAAAGAAATAATTGCTCAACTAAGGAGGCCGGTCTTTAGGATCATGAATTGTGCAAATTTGAGATATATAGTATTCTCTGATTTATATGAAAATTGTAAGGGCATTTGTAAGTTTGGAGAAGATTCTAATATATTATTAAAAATATCAAAGCAACTTGAATAATATTTATAAGAAAAGTTAAAGAGGAGCATTTTGCTCCTCTTTAACTTTTTATAAAATCAAGTGCGTTGTATTAATTTACGTGTGGACCTGAATTATACTTTTATATCAATATTTTCTCAAGGTTAAGTGATTGAATCACTTAAATTTATTATTTGAGTTATCTTAGTAAAATCGTTTTGGTGCACTCAATTTTATAAACAATTGTTTCATTAATTTTCTACTATTTTTACAAAAATAAAAGAAATCGACAAAAAATATACTATCTACATATTATCTTCACAATATTTTATTATGATAGGCATTGTACTTGAAAAATATTTTCAACATTCGAAGTTTTAAAAAAATATATTACTTAGTTCTGAAATATATAAAGGTGGTGAAAAATTTGCAGTTTGAAGATATTTATAGTCCAATAGGTAATGATTTAAATCTCGTGGAAAAAGAACAAAGAAAAATATGTACAAGTTTAAGCACAAGTTATTTACAAGAAATTATAGGCTATTTTTTTAAGATACCAGGGAAACAGCTTCGCCCTACTTTAGCTCTGCTCTCAGCGGGTATTATAAATAATAAGCTTCCAGAGAGTACTAATGACCAGTTAATTCAATTTGCTACGGGTATTGAGCTCATGCATAGTGCGAGTTTAATACATGATGATGTGATTGATGGTGATTTGTTTAGGCGTGGTCAAAAAACTATAAGTAGAATCTATGGAAAGAAAATAGCGGTACTCACAGGTGATGTTGTTTATTCATTAGCATTCTCAACTCTTTCAAATTCACTACCAAAAGAATTTGAACAAATGATAGTTGAGTTAACTGAGTATATGTGTGCCGCTGAAGTAATTCAAGCAGAAAATGAATTACCTACTCATGAAACTTATTTAAACATTATTAAAGGTAAAACAGCATTATTTATGTCCGTTAGTTGCAAAATTGCAGCATCACTGGCTGGAGCGACAAAATATCAAATTACTAGAATAGAAGAGTATGGATTAAATTTAGGAATGGCATACCAAATAATGGATGATTGTATGGATAAAGATATTAATGCTCATCTAAATATAACGGTAGAAGATGCTAGATTATATGGAAACAGGGCAATAGATTCACTTGAGTCATTTGAAGATTCTTCATATAAAATAAGTCTAATAAACCTTGTGAATTTTATTCTTAGTCTTTCTCATGTAAAAGTAAGTAACTCTTAATTAAACTTGTAAAATGAATAATTAAATTTTTATATGCATGCTTATCAAAATACAAAAAAATTACTTTTTAATACGAAAGGAGTCCTATAAACATGAAATTTAAACCATTTAAACACCTTGTATTTACATTAATATTTGCTTTATCATTTTCGACATTAGCATTTGCTTCTACAACTGGTACCCAGGTAAATAAAACAGTTGATGGTGTAAAATCCACCTTAACATTTACAAATGAGAAATTGAACCCAGGCAGTAATGATTTTACAATTTCAATACTTGATAAAAATGGGAACGCTTTACCTAATCCTAATTTAAAGGTTTCTGCAAATATGGACAACTCTACTGGTATGACGGGTATGAGTGGTATGTCAACAGATAATAAACCCATGATGATAGCTCTAAAACAAGGTTCCAAGAAAGGTGAATATACAGGAACAGTAAACTTTACAAGTACAGGTAAATGGATTGTTAAATCCACTTTTAATGTAGGAGAACAGGCAAAAAACATTGATGTTAATGTAGCTGTTGTTAAAAAAGCAGGCCCTAACTTTCTTATAATTGGATTTGGAGGAGTAATGTTACTAATTATAGTTGTCGCTGCAATAAACAAGAAAAAATCTATTAAATCTTAGAAATGGAGGACTCATAATAATGGCAAATATAAAAACACCTTTAAGACCCGATTTATCCACAACAACTGAAAAAAAACAAAAGGATTTTTTAAAAAATAAGACTTTTAAAAAGTTTATCAAAAGCAAATGGTATCCTGGTATATTCCAGTGGCCAATAGCTCTAGTTTTCGCCTTTATCGTCTATGAATTAATCGCTGGTCCTAGTGATGCTCATGATAACTTTGGTACTGCAGGAACTTGGGTATTATGGTGGCCACTACTTCCTATCATTTTACTGTTTTTCGGTAGATTTTGGTGTATTTTATGTCCTTTTGGCCTTCTAAATGATGTGGTTCAAAAATTTGTAGGTAATAATAAACCTGTGCCAAAATTTTTACGAAAATATGGAATTTGGATTATTGATGCAACTTTTCTTATGATCACCTGGAGTGACCATGTTTGGGGTATAGTTGAGAATCCTCGTGGCTCGGGAGTTTTGCTTTTAATGATAACTACTGCGGTAATATTTTCCGGTGCACTCTTTGAGAGAAGGACTTGGTGCAGATACTTATGCTTCCTAGGTGGATTATCTGGTAACTATTCAAGAGCAGGTATGATGGAACTACGTGCAACACCAGAGGTATGTAAGAATTGTAAAACTGCTTCTTGTTACAAGGGAACACCTGAGGTTCCTGGATGTCCTATGTTTGAATTTCCTAGAACTATGGAAAGTAGTGCAGAATGTAACTTATGTGGTAATTGCGTAAAAAATTGTCCAAACGATTCTATAAGAATAAGTCCTCGTACACCTACTAAGGAATTGTGGGATATTAAAAAACCTAGAGTAGAAGTTGCATTTTTGGCCATTGTAATCATGGGTATTGTATTTGTTCAAAACATAACAATGTTAAACATATGGGAAAATATATTACATGGTCTTGAAAATATACTAGGAACAACAAATTATATTATAACTTTTACGGTAACTTTCCTTATAGCTATGGCCATTCCTGTTGCGTTACTAATCTTGACAGGGCTTATTGCTAAAAAGTTTAACAAGGCTACCATTATGGAAAATTTCGCTAGATTCGGATATTCGCTTATACCGTTAGATTTAGCAGGACATATAGCTCATAATCTATTTCACTTGTTAGCAGAGGGTAAATCTGTGGTTTATACTATAATGGAATTTTTCGGAGTAAGCTCTCACGGAGCTTCAACTGCAATATTCCCTAGTCCAACTATTCAAATGTTTCAGTATATTATAATTGTAATTGGTACTATAGGTTCAATATATACTGCTTATAGAATTGCTAAGAGCAGTCAAGCTAAAACAACAATTTTAGGAACCTCAGTAACTTATACTATTCTAATGGTATTACTTGCAGCCGCAAATATATTCTTATTTTCTATTCCAATGGCAATGCGTATGTAACAAATTAAATAGTAAAAAGAGGGTATTTATGTTTAAATACTTTATACTCTCTGTTTTTACTATTATATGTTTATATATTGCTATCAATTTACAAAGCGATGTAACGTTTTGTAATTTCCCTTTAATGTAAGGAGGCTTTAATAGTGAATGAAATGACTATAAATGTTCATGATGTATTTTCATCAATTGCTAGTAAATATGATAAATTGAATACAATATTAACTTTAAATATAGACCAATTATGGAGAAAAAATGCTGTAAAACTATGCACCATAAAAAAGAATGATAAAGTATTAGATTTATGCTGTGGTACAGGTAAAATGATAGAACTTGAATGCAGAGCAGCAGGTACAAATACTGAAGTTGTGGGGCTAGACTTTAATAAAGAAATGCTTAATGTAGGATATAAAAAGCTTAACAAATCATTAATAAATTATAAATTCAACTTAATGCAAGGAGATGCTATGAGCCTTCCCTTTGGTGATAATACCTTCAATTGTATCACCATCGCATTTGGTTTACGAAATGTACCTGATAAAAGAAAATCTATTTCTGAAATGTATAGAGTTTTAAAACCAGGTGGAAAGATAGTTTGCCTAGAATTATCTAAGCCAGAAATGCCTATTTTCAGAAATGTATATAATTTATATTTCAACTATGTACTACCAGTTATTGGCTATCTAGGAACCCAAGATAAAGCAGCTTATGACTATCTAAGAGATTCAGTAAATGGCTTTATGACAAAAAATCACCTTAGAGATGAATTTAGGAGTGTTGGTTTTGAGAATTCAAGGTTTAAGTCCTTAACTTGTGGAATAGCATCTATACATTATGGCATTAAACCTTTATAGGAATAAATATACAGCTTTGCTTTATTATATTAAAGCAAAGCTGTAATAAAAAAAGGAGTTGTTGTTAATTGCATACTTTAGTTTGTGTAAAACAAGTACCTGACACTACTGAAATAAAAATGGATCCAATAACAAACACAATGGACAGATCAAGTGCTCCTACCATTATTAATCCATTTGATGCTCATGCTGTTGAAGAAGCAGTTAAAATAAAGAAAAAATTTGGGGGTAAAGTTTCTATTATTTCAATGGGACCTCCTCAAGCACAAGAAGTTATTAAAAAATGTATTGAAATGGGTGCAGATGAAGGCTATCTACTTTCAGACCGTGCCTTTGCAGGATCAGATACATTGTCTACCAGCTACATTCTCGCTATGGGAGTAAATAAAATAATGGAAATTGAACCAATTGATTTAGTATTCTGTGGTAAACAAGCCATAGATGGAGATACAGCACAAGTTGGACCCGGTATTGCATGCCGTTTGGGTATGCCACAGTTAACTTATGTTGAAGCTATTGAAACATTCGATTTGGGAAAAAAGGTTATTGTGCTTCATAGGAAGATTGATAATGGATATGAAGTTGTACAAGCAAAACTTCCTTGCCTAATAACAGTAGAAAAAGATATTAATGAATTAAGCTTTTCACCTTTAACAAATATGATTAAGGCAGCCCGCTATAAGCCTATCGCTTGGGGAATTAAAGATTTCAACGCTGATTTAACCCAATTGGGATTAAAGGGATCTCCTACTTCTGTACGACGCATTTTCCCACCAGAACAAAGAGCCGGCGGCGAATTGCTTAAAGGCAGCGAGGATGAAGTAGTTAAAATTTTAGTTGATAAATTAAAAGGAGGAATACTTCAATGTCAGATATAAATAAAGAATATTCTGGTGTATGGGTTTTTGTAGAACAGTTAGAAGGAAAACTAGCCACCGTCACCCTCGAGCTCGTTGGCGCGGCAAAGAAACTTGCTTCTAGTTTAAATGTACAAGTATCTACAGTTCTTTTAGGAGACAAAGTGGAAACTATCATACCTACACTTTTTGAGCACGGTGCAGATATAGTATATATTATCGATGATCCAGTATTCCATTTTTACAGAGCTGAAACCTATAAGAGTGCCTTTTGTTATCTTGTAGAAAAATATAAACCAGAAATATTATTAATGGGCGCAACAACTACTGGCCGTGATCTTGCTGGAGCAGTAGCAACTACACTAAAGACAGGGCTAACAGCTGATTGTACAGCCCTTGATATTGATTTAGAGAAAAAGATTTTACTTGCTAGTAGACCTGCCTTTGGTGGAAATATTATGGCCACCATTGTATGTAAAGACCATAGACCTCAAATGGCTACTGTCCATCCAAAGGTTATGAAAATGCCTATTCCTGAGAAAAATAGGGCTGGCCTAATAGTAAGAGAAACATTTGCCATTGCAGAAGAGTCTTTGAAAACTATAGTTCTAAAAATAGTTAAAGATGGATTAGAAAATGTGAAACTCGAAGATGCAAAAATTATAGTGAGTGGCGGCCGTGGTATACAAAATGAACACGGAGTTAAGCTACTTAATGAACTAGCAACAGTCATTGGCGGTGTCGTTTCTGGAAGCCGTGGCGCTGTTGAAAAAGATTTAATTGATCATAACCGTCAAGTTGGTCAAACCGGTAAAACAGTATCTCCAAAACTATATTTCGCAATAGGGATTTCGGGGGCAATACAACATACTGTTGGCCTTCAAGGGTCTGAAACTATAATTGCTATAAATACAGATCCAGAATGTCCTATGATGAAAATTGCTACCTATAGCATTGTTGGAGATGCACTTACAATATTGCCTAAATTGATTAAAGTATTTAAAGAGTCTCTATCTGAACTTAAGAATTTAAATTTCAATATTAAGGGAGGGGTTACCGTTGAGTGAAAAATTTGATGCTATTATTGTTGGAGCTGGCGTATCCGGACTTGCAGCAGCTTATATTATGTCGAAAGCAGGCCTTAAAGTTATTGTAATTGAAAAGGGTCAACACCCTGGATCAAAAAATGTTATGGGTGGAGTTTTGTACAGTCATATGATGGCGGAAATCATACCTGATTTTTGGAAGGATGCTCCACTCGAACGTGCCATCGTTGAACAAAATCTATGGATAATGGGTAAAGAATCTGTTGTTAAAACGGGATATAAAGATATGGAATGGTCAAAAGCTCCCTACAATAACTTTACTGTTTTTAGAGGTAAGTTTGATCAATGGTTTGCGAAGAAATGTGTTGAAGTTGGTGCACTGATTATTAATGAAACCGTAGTAAAAGAATGCATAATAGAAAATAATAAAGTAGTTGGCGTTCGCACGGACAGACCCGATGGAGATATATTTGCAGATGTAGTTGTTCTTGCAGACGGAGTAAATTCATTACTAGGTAAAAGTCTTGGATTCCATAAGGAATGGCGCATGGACCAGGTTGCTCTTTGTGTTATGGAGGAATTAAAAATGCCTTCTAAAGAAATAGAAGAACGCTTTAATCTTGATATAGGAATGGGAGCAACCATTGAAATATTTGGTGATACTACATTAGGTATGGTAGGTACAGCTTTCATTTATACAAACAAAGATCATATATCTATTGGATGTGGTGCATTACTTTCACAAATGTATAATAAACGCGTTGAACCTTATGAACTACTAGAGTATATAAAGAATCATCCTATGGTTAAACCCTTAATTGCAGACAGTCAGCCTTGTGAATATTATGCTCATTTAATTCCAGAAGGTGGTTATAAAAGCATTCCGAAATTAGTGGATGAGGGGGTTATAGTTATCGGTGATGCGGCTCAGTTTGTTAACGGCATTCATAGAGAAGGTTCAAACATGGGAATGACTTCGGGACGTTTTGCCGCCGAAACAATTATAAGAGCTAAAGGCATTGGAGAATTCACCAAAAAAACTCTTTCTTATTATGAGGATTTAATTAAAGAAAGCTACATCACTAAAGATCTAAAAAAATATAAGAATGCTTCATCTACTATGGAGAATAATGGGGCTTACTTCAATCATTATATGCCAGCACTTAATAAATCTGTTAGCGAAATGTTAACTGTGGACGGTGTATCTAAATCTCAAAAACAAAAACTAATTATAAAACACATGACTAAAGGCAGATCAATGTTAACTGCCGCTTTAGATATATTTAAAATGTTAAAGGAAGTGAAATAATGGGTGATATAAAAAAGAAGGTCAATATTGATGATAAATTATTTTTGAATACTTATAATGCTGATACAGTTTCCCATCTAGTTATCAAAGATGAAGGTGTTTGTGCCGCTTGCGATGAAAAGAATTGTACAAAATTTTGCCCAGCAGGTGTATACCAATATAAAGATTCTAAAATAGTTGTAGGATATGAAGGATGCCTCGAATGCGGTGCTTGTCGGATTGCATGTCCTCATGATAATATAGATTGGAACTATCCTCGTGGAGGATTTGGGATACAGTTTAGATTAGCTTAATGATTAAAAACATTTAAGGTGTGCAAAATATTGCACACCTTAAATGTTTTATAAATAATGTTATTTGAATTCTTAGTCTTCACCTAAACCCATTTTAATTATGACACGCCACTATAATTATTACATTGAAATTGAATTGTTATATAAATCATGCTAAAACAATCATGATGCTCTCTTTAAGGACAACAATTTCTAACGCATCTAATTTTATCTTGTCATAGTTTATGTAATATAACTCAACTCACATATTAGATATACCATTACAGTAGAATTAGGCCCAAATACAGTGTTAATAAATGATGCTGATGGACAAAACGGAGAAGTTCGCTCTTTCACTTAATTTCATAAAATATAGCACACCTAAACTAATTTCAAATTATTTTTTCTATGATAAATAACATGTCCTACTACAGCTACAATAAACAAAGTTATTAATATAACTTAACCCACATAAACTTATTCCCTCCATTTTTAATGTAATCTTAAAAGTAATAATATATTTTTTACTATATCAATTTATTATGTAGATTTTAGAAGATTACTATTTACTCTTTCCAAAAAATTCATTTATTCTTTACGAGGATTATAAAGGAGCACTTGTAATTTGTTACTTGTGATGTATTAATAATATTATTTTGGTGAATTTCATTTATTCTACATAATATCTTCATAAAAAAATAATATAATATGTATTGTACTTACAATATATTTTCAACAACTCGTACTTTATAAAATATGTAGTTTTAAAATATATAAAGGTGGTGGTAATTTCCCAGCTTGAAGACATTTATAGTTTAATAAGTAATGATTTGAATCTAGTGAAAAACATATGTAAGTCTAAGTACCAATTATCCACACGCAATTATAAGCTGTTTTAATTATGTGTGCTAGTTACAAAATTGTGGCGACACTACCTGGAACAATAAAAAACAAATTAATAGCCTCATGTTGAAAATGTTAGACTTTTAACAAGATATGCAAATAAAAATTTAAGGAGATTTTAAAATGAAACTACTTAAAAACAAATATTTTAACATCGTATGGACAGTACTACGTTTATGGTTAGGTTACCAGTGGATTTCTTCTGGATGGGAAAAAATCACTGGAGGTGGATGGATTGGCAGTACTGCTGGTACAGGCATAAGCGGATTTTTAAAAGCTGCATTAATTAAATCTTCTGGTGCTCATCCAGCAGTTCAGTCGTGGTATGCTGACTTTATCAAAACAATAGCACTACCAAATGCTGTAACATTTAGTTATCTAATTGCATTTGGTGAATTTCTTGTTGGCATTAGCTTAATTCTAGGTGCTCTTACAGTTGTAGGACTTATCGCTGGTGCACTTATGAACCTAAATTATATGTTAGCTGGCACTACTAGTACAAATCCAAATATGTACACAGTAGCATTTCATACTCCTATTTGTTGGGGTTAATGCCTATACTATTGGGCTTGACCACTTTATACTACCCATTCTTAAAAACATCTTTACCAAAAAATCAGATTCAGATCCAATTTCCTCATAAAACAAATTTTTTTAATCTTATTTATTAAAGAATTCAAGTTTAAAACCTAAAATCACCGTATTTTGTTTAACAAAAGATGAAAATAAATATTTTTAAAAAGGGGCCCAAGAAACATGAAATTAAAATCATTAAAAAGCTTTGTATTTACCTTAATATTAATTTTATCAGTTTCGATATCTGCATTTGCTTCTACAACTGGTACTCGAATTAACAAAACGGTTGATGGTGTAAAAGCCACCTTAACCTTTACAAACCCAAAATTAAAGCTAGGTAATAATAATTTCACAATTAAAATACTTGATAAAAATGGAAACCCTTTGCCTAATTTAAAAGTCACTGCATCTGCGGACGATCCTAATGGTACTAATGGTGCTGTTAATACGAGTGGTACGAGCAGTATGGCTGCTATGCCTGGCATGAGTGGTATGAGTGCAAGTGATATGACGACGATACCTCTAAAAGACGGTTCCATAAAAGGCGAATATACAGGAATGGTAAACATCAAAAGTACAGGTAAATGGATTGTTGAATCTACTTTCGATGTTAAAGGACAGGCAAAATACATTAATTTTAATGTTAATGCGCAAGGCCCTAACTTTCTTCTAATTGGCGGTGGATTTTTAGGAGTAATTGTACTAGTTATAGTTGTAGCTGCTTTGAATAAGAAAAAATCTGTTAAAGCTTAGATAGGTATTATTTGTAAAATTATTATGATTATATATATTATTTAAGAAAAGTAAAAGCAGAAGTTATAAAAAACTTCTGCTTTTACTATACCCTTTTATACCATGATTGCTATCAATAATCCAACAATCACTGACAAATGATATTTTAATCCAATCTTACTAATTAGACCCATAGTCCTTCCTTTTGTATTCATGTTTTTATCATAAGATATAAAATCAATTATAGACTTATAAGGGAAAAATATTAAAACAGTCACTAAAACAACAATCGGATAAATGTGTACTAGTACTAATATAAATGTTAGTACTAAAATGATTATTACATTAATAATCCAAAGTTTCTCAGCATTTTTGACCCCTAATAAAATAGGCAATGTTTTTCTACCTACTTCTCGATCCTCTTGCAAATCACTTATATTATTAGATAATAATATAGTACTTATATATATTACTGTAGGAATTGCTACTAAAAATGTATTTAGATTAATTGCACCAGATTGAATATAAATTACTGTCGTTGTTATACCAATACCCATTGTTATTCCAGCAACAGCTTCACCAAATGGAGTATATGAAATAGGAAAAGGTCCAAATGCATATGAAATTGAAATAATACCTCCGATAATTGCAACAATCAAAATATAATAACTTGTTTGACTAGCAATAAAAATACCAATCATACAAGCGATAAGTTGAAATAAAAATATAGTAACCAAAACTTGTTTTGAAGTAATCTCCCCGCTTACTAAAGCTTTTTCATTACCACTCTTTTTGTTATCTGCTCCACTTTTAAAGTCGGAGTAATCATTAACCATATTAGTTGCACTTTGAATAAGTATCATGGCAACTATTAATAATATGAAATATAATATGTTAAACTTTCCAAAAGCATACTTTGAATAAATTGAGCCTAAAATTACAGGGACAATCCCTGCAACAAGAGTCTTTATGTCCATAAGTTTAATTATTGATTTAAAACTCATTTTTACCTCTCCTTACCAAATGGATTATCTTTATTTGATTTTATAATAGCATTTGTAACTGTCATATATGATATTAATACACTATTTTCATCAAACATTTCAACACTCCATACATGAGATGTCTTTCCCATATGTATTAGCTTTCCTTTCGCAAGAATATAGCCTTCTATTTTTTTTGCATTCATATGGTTTGCAGTAATAGTTTGCCCTACTGCTACTTGATCTTTATTTATCATTTGAAGTGAGGCGTGACCTGTAATTGTTTCTCCGAAGGCAATTGTCGCACCCCCATGTAAATAGCCAAAGGTTTGATTATGAAACTGGTTTAAATTCATTTTAGCTTCAAGTCCACGTTCAAACACATGAATATATTCTATATTTAAACCCTCTATTAAATTCATCCTATTCATCACCTATTTTAATATAGTCTATTGTATATTTTTTTAATATAGCTTCATCAATCTCAACGCCTAATCCATAACCTTTAGGTACTTTTATTAGGCCCTTTTTCACAATGATTTCTGGTTTAATTATATCCTTTTTAAAGTAACGCTTAGATGACGATAAATCTCCTGGAATATAAGTATCATTTAAACTAGCTAAATGAACATGCAATATTTTAGAAATTTCACTTTCAACCATGCTTCCAATCCAATACTTAATATTATTTTCCCTGCATATGTCAATCATTTTTTTTGCATAGTAAATTCCACCAACACGGCCTACTTTTATATTTAATACCTTAAATGATTTTAACAAAATTGCAGTTCTTAAATCATTAACGGTTTGGATGCTTTCATCCAGACATATTGGAGTACGAAGCTGCTTTTGAAGTTTTTGATATTCTAAAAAATTTTCTGTGTTTAATGGTTCTTCTATGCACTTTAAATTAAATTGATCTAATTTTTTTATATCATTAATCTGATCAAACTTATAACTTTTGTTAGCGTCTACTAGCAATTGGATGTCAGGATACTTTTCTCTAATAGCCTTTAACTTTATAAAACCATCGACTGGTTTAATCTTTATTTTAAAGCGAGTATATCCTTCATCTTGATAATCCTCGATTTGTCTTATTAGAACTTTAACATCTAAATCACCAAGTACAATTCCTGCATATATCTCATCACTAGTCTCTTCATCAAATACAAGCTTCATAATAGACTTATTATTTCTTTTAGCATATAAATCTACCAAGGAATTTTCGAGTCCTGCCAGTGCCATGGGACACTCTACATCTAAATCTTTGTGTATATCAAAAGGATGCTCTATATTGTGATGAATTACAGCATTAATATATTTATTTATTAACACCTGCTTAGAACCATCCAATGTCTCATTAGTATAAAATGGTTCCTTAAAAGAAACCACCTCACCATAGCCATTATTGCCAAGTTCATCTGTAGCTTTAATTACAATTGTTTCACGATATTTTATAGAAGCTTTCGATGTCTTAAATGTGAAATTCATAGGCATTTTAATATGAAAAAGTTCTACTTGCTCAATCTGCATTTATACACCTTCTTATAAATCTTTTTTTAATATCTTCCCTACTGAATTTTTAGGGAGAGATTCCATAAAAATAATTTTTTTAGGAATCTTGTATTTAGCTAATTTAGTTGAAAGATACTCTAATATTTCATGTTGACTTAAGGTAGACACCAAATAAAGTACAGGAACCTGTCCCCACTTTTCATCAATATGTCCAACCACTGCACACTCATTTATTTCCGGATGTGCATATAAGATGTTTTCTATCTCTTTCGGATAAATATTTTCACCACCAGATATAATTATATCTTTGCGACGAGCAACTATATTTAAAAATCCATCTTCATCAATGTATCCCACATCTCCTGTATTAAAGTATCCAGATATATTTTTTTTACCTAGATATCCATCTATAAGCATAGGACTTTTAATTAGGATTTCACCAATTCCTTTTTTATCAACATTTTGAATTTGAATATCTACATTTTCAAGTGGAATTCCGACTGAATCAATTTTCTCTGGATATTCTAATACTGAAAAAGTAGTGGATTGACTTGTTGTCTCTGTCATTCCATAGGTTTTATATAATGGAATGTTTCGTAATATGCTTTTCTCAACCAAATCCTTAGGTATAAATTCACCACCTAACAACACTACACGTAATTTATGTATTTCTATTCTCTCAACAATCCTATTTAACATAGTTGGAACAATAGAGATCATATTTATAGTCCCACTTTTAATTAAGCTTAAGACTTTTTCTTCATCAAACCTTTCCAGTATAGTAATTTGAGTACCATTGTATAAACTTCGTAGTAAAATAGTTAATCCACTAATATGATACATAGGTAATACCAAAAGCCAATTATCCCCCATTGTTACCCCAATACTTTTCTGGGATGCCAATACATGAGCTGAAAACTGTTTCCACCTAATAGGAACTGATTTGAACTCGCCGGTTGTAGCACTTGTATTCATGATAACAACAATGTTTTCACCTTCAAACTCTTCTATTAATTTTACCTCTTCCCTCTTATTTTTATAAACTTTATTAAAGCTTATAAATCTATCGTCATATGAAAATATAACTTTAACCTCTGTTAAGGTTAATTGATTTTTAAGCTCATTCTCTGTCAAATGAATATTTAACATTACAACTTCTTTACCCAAAAGTTGTAATGCCAAAAAGAAGAGAACCATATCAACTGAGTTATTTGAATAGATAGCAACCCTTCGCTCAGTTTTCACATATGACGATAGTTTCCCAGTAAGTTCTATCACACGTTCATAAACTTCATGATAAGTTAAATCATTAATGAACTTTTTATTTGGATTTTCAATGTTGTGTTTTTTAAGCCAATTCATTTTATCTCACCTTTACAAATTTATTTATGGGAATTTAGGAAATTCTTCAAAATTGGGGTCGCGTTTTTCTTTAAAAGCATCTCGCCCTTCTTTTGCTTCCTCCGTAGTGTAATATAATAAAGTAGCATCCCCTGCTAATTGTTGCAAACCAGCTAATCCATCTGTATCTGCATTAAATGATGCTTTTAAGAAACGTAATGCAGTTGGAGAATGTTGCATTATTTCTTTTGCCCATTTTACTGTTTCCTGTTCTAACTCACAAAATGGAACTACTGTATTCACAAGTCCCATATCAAGAGCCTCTTTAGCAGTATATTGACGACATAAATACCAAATCTCACGTGCCTTTTTATGACCAACGATACGTGCTAAATATCCTGCACCATACCCACCGTCAAAAGACCCTACTTTGGGTCCTGTTTGACCAAATTTAGCATTTTCAGAAGCTATTGTTAAGTCACATACTATATGTAACACATGGCCACCACCAA
>ERZ1463037.2-NODE-2-length-61977-cov-12.777704_pt1 | contig 61977 bp, 51 predicted proteins | sample MGYA00564484_ERZ1463037 | MGnify/ENA primary metagenome ERZ1463037 (study PRJEB39244, sample SAMEA3635151) | Helicobacter pylori | study: EMG produced TPA metagenomics assembly of PRJEB11511 data set (Assembly of a 5300-year-old Helicobacter pylori... | reverse complement strand
GAGATCCGGATGGTGACTGGAGTTCAGACGTGTGCTCTTCCGATCTTGTATTAATAGTGCTTTTGGTAATGGGACTTGGGTATTTAGCTTATTTATTAAAGGATAAGGATAACAATCTAAAAGATGATTATTTTGGGTTTGCTTCTGTAATACTTGGATCGTTAGTTTCTAGCGACTCTACACCAGAAAATGCAAAGATAATTCTTAGAATTATTTCACGAGTTGTACAATATGTAGAAATTAACTACAGAAATAGCGATAATGCCCTTAAAGAAGAAAAAGCCATTGAATTAGCAAAAGATTCCACTGATTTATTAGGGTTTAAAAAGAAGATAGATGATGAAAGTTTAAAATGTTTAATAAGAGTAGCTGCAGCGTTATTGCCGGCAACTAATAAAACAATCAAATAAAATGGATACAAAAATCAAAGTAAACTGTGGTATTGTCCGGCAGAAAAGTTTAACTTTGCCGGTCAATATTTTTATAGAAAGCAGGGCTAAAGTTGGTTGAAAACAATATAAAATTACAAAGTTATTATTAAAAATAGAAACTAACGTTCTATTTTTTTATTAAAATCTCTTTACCTTTTGTGAATAAACATATAAAATAGCAAATGTATGATAAAATTTTACTGGAGGATTTTTATGAGTTTTGAAAATGAAGAAATTCAAACATATGATGTAACAGACTTAACTTCTCTAGAAAAGCTAGAGCCTGTAAGAATAAGACCAGGCATGTACATAGGGTCTACAGGTAGCAAGGGCCTACATCATTGCATATGGGAGATATTAGATAACTCTATAGATGAGATAGCTAATGGCTATGGAGATAAAGCTAAAATAATATTAAATGAAGATAAAAGTGTTACTATTGTTGATAATGGTAGGGGTATTCCTACAGGAATACACCCTATAAAAAATATATCTGGTGTAGAAATGGTGTTTACAGAACTCCACACTGGAGGAAAATTTAATAATAAAAATTATAAGACTTCTGGTGGACTTCATGGTGTTGGAGCAGCGGTTGTAAATGCATTATCGGAATGGTTGCTTGTTGAAATAAAACAAAAGGGAAAAATTTTCTCTCAAAGATTTGAATATTCATTTGATAAGGAGTTAAAAAGACTTATGCCAGGTACACCAGTAAGTAAGCTTGAGGTGATTGGCCAGTCAAAAGATACGGGTAGTAAAGTTACGTTTATGCCTGATGCGAGGGTATTTACAACCCTTGAATTTAATTCGGATTTAATAGATGAAAGATTACAAGAATTGGCGTTTCAAAATAAAGGAATAAAATTAGTATTTATTGATAATAGAAAAGAAGGAAATGTTATAAAGGAATATCACTCAGAAAGAGGGTTATTAGATTTTATTGATTATTTAAATGAAAGTAAAACACTTCTACACAAGGAACCTATATTTTTTCAAGGTGAAAAAGAAATAAATGGGTTACAATTATATGGAGAAGTGTGTATGCAGTTTACTGATTCTACTACAGAGTATATTGCTAGCTATGTGAATAATATACCAACTACGGAGTCTGGAACTCATGAAACTGGTTTTAAAACTGGGATGACAAGAGCTTTTAAAGATGGCGCTAAAAAATTTAGTCTTTTGAAAGAGAAAGACAAGGATAAAGATTTTGAAGGTGATGATTTAAGAGAAGGAATGACTGCAATAGTTAGAATTAAAATTAGTAATCCAATATTTGAAGGCCAAACAAAAAGTAAGCTAGGAAATAATGAGGCTTATAGCATGATGAACGAGCTTTGTTATGTTAAAATTCTAGAATGGATAGAAGATAACAAAGAGATGGCTACTAACATAATAAACAATGCAGTTTCTGCCTCATCAAGAAGAGATAAAATAAAAAAGATTAATGATGCAGAAAGAAAAAAAATAGGTAAGGGTGCATCACCTCTTGCAGGTAAAATTGCAGTATGTACATTAAAAAATTCAGAGTTTACAGAATTTATAGTGGTTGAAGGAGATTCAGCTGGTGGAAGTGCTAAGCAAGCTCGTGATAGAAGATTCCAAACTATAATGCCATCTAAGGGTAAAATTATGAATACAGAAAAACAAAAACTAGAAAATGTATTAGCTAGTGAAGAATTAAAAATATTTAATACTGCCATTGGAACAGGGGTACTCGAAAATTATAGTGAAAAAGAATTAAAATATGGTAAAATAATTATTTTGAGTGATGCAGATGTTGATGGATACCACATTAGAACATTATGGATGACTTTTATTTATAGATATATGAGGCCACTCATTGCGAATGGTCATCTTTATATGGGAATGCCACCGCTTTATAAGGTTTATAAGGCCAGTAAGAATGGAGAAGTGGTTAAGTATGCATATAGTGATGAACAATTAGAAAAGACTAAAAAAGAAATTGGTAAAGGTGCACTTATTCAAAGATATAAAGGACTTGGAGAAATGAACCCGGATCAACTTTGGGACACTACACTAAATCCAATTACTAGGACACTACAACAAGTTACTATAGAAGATGCAGCAAAAGCTGAGAAAATGGTTTCTCTTCTAATGGGAGATGTGGTTGCACCAAGAAAAAGTTACATGTATAAATATGCTGAGTTTTAATGACATTTCAGAAGGAGTTTTCGCAATATATATAAATGCGTGAGCTCTAAATCTACTTCTGAAGTCATTAATATCAGCGACCCAGGTGATGAGTTAGGAGGAATATATTAAATGGCAAAAAAAATTGATATACCAAAAGATAATAATATAATAATGACACCAATAGAAGAAGCAATGCCAGATAATTACCTCCCATATGCTGTTGAGGTTGCTAGGGAAAGAGCACTTCCAGACGTGAGAGATGGTTTAAAGCCAGTACATAGAAGAATTCTTTATGGCGCATATATGTTAAAGGCGTTTCCAGATAAGCCTTATTATAAATCAGCGAGAATTGTTGGAGATATTCTTGGTAAATATCATCCACATGGAGATAGCTCTGTTTATGGTGCGATGGTAATACTTGCCCAAGATTTCTCTACAAGGAAACCTTTGATAGATGGTCATGGAAACTGGGGAAGTCAAGATGGAGATAACGCTGCTGCTATGCGTTATACAGAAGCAAGACTTTCTCCTATTGCACTTGAAATGATAAGGGATATTGATAAAGGCGTAGTGGAAATGGTGAATAACTACTCTGATACAGAGAAAGAACCATCAGTACTTCCATCAAGATATCCCAATTTGCTAGTTAATGGAACATTTGGTATTGCAGTGGGAATAGCTACGAATATACCACCTCATAATTTAGGAGAGGTAATTGATGGATTACTCGCTTATGCTGATAATAATGATATTACAACAAAACAACTTATGAAGTATATAAAAGGACCAGATTTACCAACAGGTGGTATTCTCATTGGAAGAAATGCTATAGAATCTGCCTATGAGACCGGAGAGGGTAAAGTAACGTTACGTTCTAAAATGAAAATAGAAGTTTTAGAAAGTGGACGATTAGGAATAGTTATTACAGAGTTTCCATATAGAAAAAACAAGGCTAAATTACTTCAATCTATTTCGGATATGACAGCTGAGAAGAAACATTTTAAAGCACTAGAATCCATTGTAGATATTAGAGATGAATCCGATAGAACGGGACTTAGATCAGTTATTGAATTTAAGAAATCTACAAATCGAGATGTTGCGACAAAGGTACTTAATTACTTAATGAAGAAAACAGAACTTCAATGTAATGTACCCTTTAATATGGTGGCACTTGCTAATGGAAAACCTCAAACGATGAGTCTTAAAACTATTCTAAAATATTATTTAAATCACCAAAAGGATGTTGTGACTAGAAGGACTCAAATGGAGCTAGAGGTTGCAAAAAAAAGATTTCACATTATAGAAGGTTTTATTAAGGCAATCGACGTAATGGATGAAATTATTTCGATAATAAGAGCTTCAAAATCTAAGAAAGATGCTGGGGAAAATCTTATAGCCAAGTTTAATTTTACGCAACTTCAAGCTGAAGCGATACTAGAACTTATGTTATATAGGCTAACTGGACTCGAACTTAAAATATTTTTAAAGGAATATAAAAAGTTAGAAGGATTAATTAAGGGGTACAACAAAATACTTGGAAGCGAGAAAGAACTTCTTAATGTAATAAGAACAGAAATTTTAGAAATTAAAGAAAAATATAATGACCCAAGAAGAACAGAAATTATTGAAGATGATAGTGAAGCAAAAATAGAAGTTGAGGATATAATGCTAGACGAAGATATTATGATAACATTATCAAACGATGGGTACATAAAGAGAGTTCCTATGAAATATTATAATAGGTCTAACGTCAATCCTAGCGATATTGAGTATAGAGAGGGAGATTTTAATACATCTTTAATTGGAACAAATACTAAAGAAACTTTGATGATTTTTACTGATATAGGTAATATTTATCAATTAAGAGGAGATTTGGTTCCAGAATATAAGTGGAAGGAAAAGGGAGAAAGACTGGATACACTTATTCGTGGAATGGAGTTAGCAAAAGAAAAAATTGTTGCCACTTTTTTATTAGGAGATTTATCTGCTAGCAAACAATTTATGTTTTTTACAAGCAAAGGAAATATTAAAAAAACACTTTTAGACAAATTTATTACAAGTTATTCTAAATTATCGGCTTTAAAACTAAAAGAAAATGATAAACTTATTGATATTAAACTAATTGAAAAAGAAAGGCAAGAAGCTTTTATAAAGGTAATTACTAAAGAGGGCCTAGAATTTTCTGTAGAGGAACCTAAACTTAAGTCGGTTGAGCGAAATGTAATTGGAACTCAATTATTTAATCTAACAGCGGGCGATGAAGTTATGAAAATTGAATATACTAAGGATTATGATTATAAAGAATTTTATCTTAGTTTAAATGCAAAAGGAGTTATAAAAATATCAAGTAGAAGGACTAATACTTTATTAAGCACCTATACAAAATCAACATCTACACTACTAATATTTACGCAAAATGGATTAGTCCATAAATTACCTAGCTATATGGTTCAGAATATTAATAAAAAAAGTACATGCATAAATAATTTTCTTGATAATTATAATGCTAACGATAAAATAGCCCAGATTATTTCTGTTGATAATTTTAGTGAAGAAATAAGTCTGTATTTCTTTTCAAAGAAAGGATTTACAAAACGAACTAAACTTAAAGAATTAGAAGGAGATTTCTATTCGACTTTGGTATATAAACTTAAAACAGAAGAAGATAAATTAATGTTTGTGAAAATTAATGATGATAAGGTTGATAAAGATGTAATAATTGTTACAAAAAAGGCAATGTGTATAAGATTTAATGTAAATACAATTAATTTTATGGGCAAGGGTGCATCAGGGGTAACTGGAATAAGCTTAAAAGATAATGATGAAGTTATTTTTGTGAATTTGATAGATGAAAAAACTGCAGAAGGTTCAAATGACATAAATGACGATAATATAAGTTTGCTTATCAGTTCATTTGGTGGCGGAAATAAAGATATAAAACTCAATGATATAAACGTTCAAAACAGAGCAGGTAGAGGTAAAAATTTAACTAGCTCTCTCCTAGACGATTATATAGAAAATGTTACTTTAAAATAGGAATATAAAAAAGACACAGACTAAAAGTTAAATAAAACTTAATTTTAGAGTGTCTTTTTTTTATTAAAAATAAAAAATTTGTTAATTAAGAATCCAAGTATACCTAAAAATATGCAACCTATTATCATGGATATATTAAGCCAAAGATGATTTAAGTGAGCTATACTTCTATGGTGATGCATAATGCGAATTAAGGGATTCCTACGGGTTAAATGTACTAAAATAAAGCTATTTAAAATCATAGTAAAAAACAGAACAGAGGCATATTGGAAGTAAGCGTTTTTTGTATCGTTTTCTTTAAAAGTGAATTTTTTATTTAAATTATATCCGCAGATTGAATAAATTGAAAATGCAATGAGGTTAAAAAGAAATAAAGCTTTTCCGTGAGTTATTCCAGTTGTATATGATAGAATGTTTAGTACAGCAATATCTATTATAGTGTTGGAACCACCGACTATACCATATTTAATAAATTGAGTTAGAGATTGAGCTTTTTTATGTTTATTGTTCATATAGTATTTTTCTTAAATAAAATGTGTTTAAGAAATTAGTCACCACCTTTAAGAAAGATATTAAAAAAAATTTGTAATATTAGTAAATCTCATATTAGTGTACAACAAAACAAAATAAAATAAAACAAAAATATTTCAAAAAACAAACGAAGGTGATTATATGGAAAAGGTAAAGTTAACAAATGGTATAAAATTATTATATAAAAAAGCTGAAAATAATTTGTCTTCTTTTACTATAGGGTTCAATGCAGGAGCAAATAGAGAGGGAAAAAAGCAGTTAGGGGTTGCTCATGTTTTAGAACATATGCTTTTTAAGGGTACAACTTTGCGCTCTGAATATGAAATAAACAAATTATGTGATGAAACTTTTGGATTTTGTAATGCAATGACTAATTACCCATACGTAGTATATTATGGTACAACCTTAGATGAAGATTTTGAAAAAGGATTCGAAATTTATTCGGATATTCTTTTAAATCCTTCTTTTAAAAATGATGGATTCTACGAGGAAATAGAAGTAATTTGCGCTGAACTAAAAGAATGGAAGGATGATTCCAATCAATTTTGCGAAGATTCTATGTTTTCTAATGGATTTAAAAATAGAAGGATTAAAGATTTAATTATAGGTAATGAGGAGAGTGTGCGTCGTATTACAATTAATCAAATTAAGAGTTTTTATGAAAAGTATTACACAACTGATAATTGCGTAATAAGCGTTGTATCTTCTTTGAGTCTTAAAGAAATTTTGAAAATAGTGGAGAAATATATTGGCAATATGAAGACTAAATTAGTCCTTGAAAACGGTGCGTCAGAAGAAAATTTGGAGAACTTATACGAAAATAATAAACCTGGTGTCTATTACGAATATAGAGATGATCTACAAGGGGCTAAAATACAATATTGTTTCACAATACACAATTTGAATAGGAGAGAAGTTAGTGCATTAAAACTATTTAACTTAGTTTTTGGAGACGGTACAAGTAGTATTTTGTTTGATGAAGTAAGGACCAAGCGAGGACTTGTTTATGATATAAGTAGTAAGATTAAAAATGAAACAGGAATAAAGCTTTTTACTATATCACTTGGAACTGCAAATGAGAATGTAGAAAAGACTATAGAAATTATTAATTTTGAAATAGAAAAAGTGAAAGAACGTAGAAACTTTTTTGATGAGAAGTGTATATTAAAATTATGTAAAAGTTATAAACTAAGAAGAATGGTAGCCCTTGAGAAATCTATTCAAACTAGTGTAAGCTTAAATACGTATGAAATTATGTATAATGATGGGTTTGAGTTATTTACGGAATTTGATGGAATGGAAAACATTACGGAGCTCGAGATAATGGATGTAGTAAATAAGGTTTTAGTTAATGCTACAGTGCAGGTTCTGATGCCAAAAGTGGAAAGTAGGAGATAAGTATGAAGAAAAAGTGGTTACTAAGAAATACAACTAAAGATATTAATTCACTCGCAAACAAATCAGGTGTAAGCCCAGTTGTAGCTAAGATTTTAATTAATAGAGGATTTGATAATGCCATAGATATAAAAAAATTTATGAGAGCAAGTATAGATGATTTGTATGATCCTTTTTTAATGAAAGATATGGAAAAAGCTGTAGATATAATAAAACTCGCAATAGAAAATAAAGAAAAAATTGTTGTTTATGGGGATTATGACATATGGTTACTTGTATTTATGAACACTTTTTATAACATTCCTTTAATAGGGAGTGTTATTTTTTATTGATTTTGAAACATATAGTTACTTGAAGTATTGTATAATACAGTATTTAGTGTTATATTTATTAATAAGATAAATAATGGTATTAAATTACAAAAAATTTAAAAGGAGGTAGTTGAAATGTATTTGATACAAGAACAAAATATAGATGGAAGTACAGTTTATAGTAAAAAATACATAAGTCTAAAAGAAAAAAACAATTATGAAATTGAAATAAACGTTAGAAGTGTCACAATAAATAAGCATGGATTTGATAATATATTAATTTACGATTCGGATATGAATGTGATTAGAAATGCTTATAAATATCTGAATATAGAATTTAAAAATAAATCGATAAATACAAGGAATAAGGTTGCATCAGCACTTAAATTATTATATTCATTTATGAAAATCTTTAATATTAATTCAGAAGATTTAAAAAAGGAGGATCTAATAAAATTAAAAGAATTTCTTTATGGAGATGGTAAAAGAGGGGAACAATTTGAATTTAGTTATATGACAATTAGGAGCAGTGATACAATAAATCAATATTTTTCAGTTTACAGAACATACCTTACATTTCTTGGGTTCAGTAATAAAGCATTAAATGCTAAGACAGTAGTTCATGTTGAGAAAGATAGTGATGGGTTACTTGGACACACCAGGGAAAAAGCGTATGAAAAATATACAATAAGTGAATTATCAACACAAAATACGCGAACCGTTCCAATGTATATAAGACCAAATGAATTTCAATTAATTCTTTCTATTATTCGCAAGGAATATTCTTTAAGAGCGGAAATAATGGTTAGATTAATGTTCGAGAATGGTTTAAGGTTAGGTGAAGTATTAGGATTAACGTTGGAGGATATCGGAAAATCTAAAATTATTATTAGGAACCGACTTTCAGATAAATGCGATCAACACGCAAAGACATGCATTAAACCTAAATGCACATTAACATATGAAAGTGGGGCTTATAATACATTTAACGTTGGGTATCAAATTATTAAGCCAACTTATGAACTTTTAGATAAAATTGAACAATATATTGATATTATCCATGGAAATATGAGCGAAACAAATAGATCGAATTATACAGGCTTTGCGAAGGCAGATAAAGTGTCAGATGGAAGTATGTTAGAAGGAGATAATTATTATTTGTTTCTGAACAAAAACGGAGGTAGTTTACATAAAGGTGGTTGGAATAAAGAATTAAGAGTTATTTATAATAAAGCGGGGTGTACTGTTGATAAAAATGTTAAAAAACATAATTTATCGCACCGCTTGCGCCATGGCTTTGCAGTCAGAAGAATAAAGGAGGATGGAGTAGGAGTATTGGAATTAGCTAATGATTTAAGACATAAAGGCATAGCTAGTGTAATGTGCTATTGGAGGCCAACTGAAGAGGATGTCTATGAAGCAAATACGTTAGGGGCAGAAAAAATGATAGCTGATAATCCTAATTTAAAAAATACTAATGGAAGGACGATATGACATGGTAGTTGAATTTTATGAAAAACTCTTAAATGATGTAATTAAAGACAAAAGGTTAAAAATTTATTTGTATGATTATATAACTACTAGTGATGATGAATACTTTAATCCGGAAACAAGTAAATATTTTGAGAACTGCATAAAAATATTTATTAATATTTTTCGAGACATAAAAATTGAAGAGTTATCATGGAAGTTATTGTGCAATCAGGTCTCTAATTCAAATATAGGTGCGAAACATTTAATCAAGTTTTATGGATACATTCTTAAAATCGGTATTAATTTGGGGGAACATACAAAATTTTTAAGAGACAACTGTTGGATATTTATGAGTGAGGGCTATGATAAAATATTGAACTATAAAAAATATTATTTAGTAGGGAGTACTCCCTTAGATATTTTTATGATAAAAAATAATAAAATGGTACATTTTTATGAGGTACATTTTGATAGTGAGTTTTTAAGTAATCTTATGAGAAAATTTATAAAATATTGTGAAGTCCAAAATAAAACTTATTTTGGATATAGTATATACAAATTTATAACTTGTTTTGAAAAGAGCTTTGGTAAGTCAGAAGATATACCAAAGGTTATAGAAGAATTTGGGTATGAAACGATGTTGACACAGTTCCAATACTATAAATTAAAAAATGAGGAATGTAAACCTTACTTAAAACATCTCAATTACTTTTATAGATTTTTAATTAATTATTTTGAAAACAATAATTCACAGCATAAGTTATTTAACAATGGTAGTGGAATTGATAGAACTTTCCTGTTTAGAGAAAACTTTAATACTTTATTTGGAAAAGGATATAGAGTTGTATATTATAATAAATTTGATGAAATACCACAAAATGATAAATGGTTGTTAGCACCAAATGGTTATGAGAAATATACTACAACTATAAAGTCAATTGATTATATTCCTTTAGAATTTTCAAGAGTAAAGGATAACGTTCTAAGGCATAAATTGAAAAAATGGTTTATGGTGAAACGGAAATCGCTTAAAGCTTTAAGGAATAGTGTTAATAATTTATTTATATTTTTTGAAGTTATAGAAGGCGGGGCGATGGCGAATTTTAGAAAAAATATTGTAAATTTACATTCTTATGCAGCTGATAAAAAGAATAGTTCAATTATTAATGAATATACCATATTGTTTTTTAGAGAATATATAAATCAAAAATATGATAATGTAAATACTGTTAATGGATATATATCTTCAATTAATTCATTTGTTAAATTTTTAGATGAAGAAGGAGATTTTTTTATTAATCCTACTATATATTCATATTTAAGGATAACAACTGTCAAAAATCTTAATGGTAAAATTATTATACAAGAAGATTTGGACATTATTTTAGAAACTTTTAAAAATAGGATGTTAAATGGTAATTATATTGATAGGATGTTTTTTGTTTTTTTTCATTTATTACTTACAACTAATTTTAGACCAAACGAGATACTAAATTTAAAAAGATCATGTATTAAACCTGGGATGAAAAAAGGTGATTTTGTAATTGATTATACAAGTGAAGATGAGGGTGAAGTAAATAGAGATACATTAGAAATGCAAAATAAGACATCACACGGAAAAGATATAGAGGCAAACCCCTCTGAATATACAATTAGAGCAATTAATGAGGCAAAGTATATATCTAAAGACTACTGGGAAGAAGCAAATAGTGATATAAAAGAATATATTTTTATTTATAAGAGCATAAACAATCAAGTTGAAGGTATAAAATTGGACAGATTTTATAGGTTGTTTAAAAGAATTACCTCAAAGTTAAATTTAAAAGGCGGCCCATATACACTATATAATTGTAGAACTACATATATGACAAAGCTGTTTGAAAACGCTGTTAAAGAAGGGAATGTTTATAAAGCAATCATTGCAACTGGGCATAAAGATTTTACTACGACAATTAAACATTATATTAAGCCCGATGTTAGAAATTATTTAGAGGCATTTTATAATATAAAATTAGGTAATGTTAATTTACAAGGCCGTATAGTTGCTGAATTAAGTGAAGTTATCTTAGACATTCCAATGGATATTAGAGAAATAACAGTGAAAAAAGGCTGTGGATTTTGTAGTGGAACATGTGATGAAAAGGAAAAAATAGAGTGCCTGATTTGTAGAAATTTTGTTGTTACTTTGGATAGAATACCATATTTTAAAGAGAGTATAAAAAACATTGATGAACTTATAAAGAATGAAAATATATTACATGAAAAAGAACACTTGGTTTCTATTAAAAAAATATATGTGGCTTTTTTAGGTGAGCTATATACATTAAAAGAAAAGCGAGGGGAATAAATAAATGGATGATTTTTTAAATAAAACTCAAACAGCTAAATTGATGGAGATAGCAAATATTTCAGATGAAAAGCACAAATTAATAACTACGTTAGATATTGGCAGGTTACCATTTTTTGATGTGGAAATATATTTTTCAGATGATATTTGGGATTTTGGTAATTATAACCCTGAAAAAGGTCCATACAAAAATAAATATGATTTTAGCAACATACACTATGCTTACCAAAAATATGTTAAAAAATATGTTTTAGAATTATTAATTAATAATAGAGCTATAAGTAGTATAAAAAAATACTTAATGTATATGAAGAAAATATGTAAATTCTTATGCCAAAATTATATTTATGATTGCACTATTATAACTTTAAAGTGTGTAAAAGAATATAATGAATTATTGGATATAGAATATAAATCGGAAGGTGAAAGAGATCATAATAGAAGATTGTTTAAAAAACTCTTGAATTATATTGAAATTCAAGAAAAGGTTGATTATTCAGAAGCAAGAAAACTTTTATCTAACAATAATTCAGACTTACTAAGAGCACAGATGGAATCTGGAAAGACTCCTAATTTGCCTCATGGCATGTACGACAAAATAATTTCTTTATGTTTAAAAGAAATATATTCTGACAAATTTAATATAACAGAAAAAAAGGAGGCAAGTGCTATACTGCTTTTATCTCAAGTTGGTATGAGAATTTACGAGCTAAGTATAATTAAAGCTAATAAAAAGAAATTTGAATGGTGCTTTAATTATACTTTGAAAGTTCCATATTTAGAATTCATAACCACTAAAACAGTAAGAACTAAAACTCATTCGCAAATAACTAAAACATTTTTAACAAAAATTGCTGAATTAGCATATGATACACTTGAAGAATTAACAAGTAATATTAGATTAAGAAATAGTTCGGAATATATTTTTATTGGTGATAATTGTAAAAATCCAATTAAAGGTGAAACATTGAGAGGATGGATAGCTAGATTTGTAGTAAGAAATTCTAGAGAGCTTAAAGTTATAAATACACAATATGAAGGATTTCGTATTCTGACTATGGAAGAGATTAAAAAATCTAAACTAGTCAAAGCAGATTATTTCAATAATCTAAAGAGTTCTGATTATGTATCAATTCCGAATCCTCATCAGTTTAGAGTTGCAGTATGCAATGAACTTATTAATGCTGGAGTTGAGATAGGGTGGATTGCTGATCAGATGAATCATTTGACTTTTGAGATGACAATGCATTACCAAAGAAGTAATGAGGATAATGCAATATCAAAAGGTGTTTTAGAGGGAGTGGTTACTGGTGAGTATAATTTGATAGGAGAAGAGGCTAATTTACTTATTTCAAAGATTGATGAGTTTATTCAGAAAAATAAATATAACATAAAAACTGATTTGAAAGAAATTGTAGACGAATTGTCAAGTAAGGTTCCTATAAGAGAAAAGAGAGAAGGATTTTGTATTAAAAGTGCTTTTGGGAAAAAGTGCAAGTACAATGAATTTATGTGTGCATTTGAAATGTGTCCAAATCATTGCACGGTTTATTACTTTGCTGATATTACTTATAAAAGGTTTAAAGAAAAATTAATAACTATAGAATACGATAAAGCAAATAACTTTATTTCTGAGGCTAACATTGAAACAATCAAATTAAAAAGGATGGCAAAATCTTTTTTAATTAAAGAACTTGAGGAATTAAAGATTGAGATGGAAAAACAGGGTAATCAGAGGATTATAGAAAAGCACCCTCAACTTGAATACATCACAGAAAATATATTTGATATAATGGAGGAGGTTAAAATATGGATATAAAGTTAGAAAATATTAGTATAATTGGGGATAAACTTAAAAAATATGATATGCCACAATATTCAAGTTTGAAACCAAACATAAAGGAGTATCTATATAAAATTGAAACAGGAATACAGTCAATAATTCAGGAAAGAAAAGCATCAATAGAAATATATAGATCAAATAAGATTAATGTGTTAAACATTGTTAGTAAGGTTGGAATAGCAAGGCAAACAGTTTATAATAATAGGGAAGTACTTGAAACTTATATATTAAAAAATCAAGATGAGAGTGAAAAAAATGATGTGTTTAAATCTATTGATGGACTTAATGAGAAGATTAACTCATTAAATGGAATAATACTTAAACAACAAAATAAGGATTTAGATGCCCAAGTTTGTTTGGATAGAATTGAGGTTCTGGAAGTATCTAACAATAGTCTTGTTAGTGAAGTTGGAAAATTGAATGAGCAAAACGCACAATTTATAATAACTATAAAAAAATTACATAAAGAATTAAGAAAATATGAAACGAACTTGTCAGAAAAAAAGATCTTATTATTATAATTCTAAATAGTTAAGGAGAGTGCATAGTTGGAAAAATGGTTTTTGAAAAATAATAAAATTGATTTTAAAGTGATGTCTAGAAGATTAAATATAAGTGAAATATTATGTAGGATAATGGTAAATAGAGGAATCACAAGTGATGATAGTATTGTTAGCTTTATAAATCCAAGCACAGATAAATTATTTGATCCAAAATTAATGAAAGATTTAGACAATGGAGTGAATATAATAAGACATAAAATCCTTGAAAATAAAAAGATTAGAATTGTCGGGGATTACGATGTAGATGGAATAATAAGTACATATTTATTGTATCGAGGATTAACGGAATGTGGTGCTAATGTTGATTATAAAATACCACATAGGGTTTTAGATGGATATGGAATTAACAAAAACATCATTGAAACTGCAAAACAAGAGGGTATCGATACAATAATAACTTGTGATAATGGTATAGCTGCAGTCGAACAAATTGAGTATGCTAAAAGTTTGGGAATGACGTGTATTATAACTGACCACCATGATGTACCATTTAAAGAGGAAAGTGATGGTAGTAGGACGTTAATAATTCCTAATGCCGACGCAATAATTAATTGTAAACAAGTAGACTGTGGGTATCCTTTTAAATTGTTATGTGGTGCAGGGGTTGTTTTTAAATTCATCCAGGTCTTATATGAACAAATGGGAAAAAGCAAGGATGAGGCAAATGTTTTTATAGGGTATGTTGCTATAGCAACTGTTTGTGATGTTGTAGATTTAGTTGGTGAAAATAGGATAATTGTAAAAGAAGGATTAAAGATTATTAATAACACACAGAATATAGGACTTAAGGCACTTATAAATGAAACGGGAATAGAGGACAAAAAAATAGGTGTGTATCATTTAGGATTTGTTATAGGGCCTTGTCTAAACGCGGCTGGGAGATTGGATGATGCTAAGAAAGGATTAAAATTGTTGTTGTCTGAGGACGCTGAAGAAGCCAAAAGTTTAGCAAAAGAGCTTTTTGAATTAAACAAGAAAAGAAAAGATATGACACTTGCAGGTGTCGAAGATGCAATTGAAATAATAGAAAAAAAAGGTATGAGGAAAGATAAAATATTAGTTGTTTATAAAGCTGACCTTCATGAAAGTATTGCTGGAATAATCGCAGGCAAAATTAGAGAACAATATAATGCACCAACACTCATTCTTACAGATGCTGAACATGGTATTAAGGGGTCAGGGAGGTCCATAGAACAATATAACATGTTCGAGGGACTATTCATGTGTAAAGACTTACTTGCTAAGTTTGGAGGGCATCCTATGGCTGCAGGATTGTCAATGAAATTGGAAAATTTAGAGAAGCTAAGAGAATGTTTGAATGCACAAACTTCATTAACAGATGATGATTTAATACCTAGAGTATACATAGATATTCAATTACCTTTTAATAATATTAATGTTAGTTTAGCAGAAGAGATAGAAACATTAGAACCATATGGAAAAGGAAATCATAAACCACTATTTGCTGAAAAGAACATTGGAATTTCAAAGGCCACTATTTTAGGAATTAATAAAAATGTTTTAAAGCTTAAATTTATATCAAATGGTGGAAATAAATTAGAAGGTATTTACTTTGGAGATATAGAAAAATTTAGATGCTATTTAATAAATAAATTTGGTGATGAAGAAACAATAAAAATGTTCAATGGAGTTTATAATAACATTAAACTTGACGTAACTTTTAATGTTTCTATAAATGAATATAGGGGGAACAGAAATGTACAAGTTGTTATTGGAAATTATAGATAAATTGATAACCTAAATAATATCAACATTACTCCTTGATTACCGAAAATCTAAGTCTACATATTTTTTAACAATAAAAAGCAGCACAATTTATAATTTTTATTATATATTGTGTTGTTTTATTATTTCTAATTATAGAGATAAATATCTCTCCTTAGCGTGATTAATAGTATGTCCGTTTAGGATAATGCGCATTACAAAATTGGGAATTAAAATGGACAATGTTTATTGTTTTTTCATATTTTAATTTTATTCGTTCTTATATATTCATCATAGGTTATCTCTCCAACACTTTTAGCATATTTTACTTTTAAAATTCTTTTTAACTTTTCAACTTCCTCTTTTGATTTCTGATATCTAATATTTACTATACCATTATCAAAAATGGGAAGTTCTTTTGTCATAATTTTGACAATAAGGTTTCTAAGCTCTAAATATGATTGAGTACTTGTATCTAAACCACTCTTTGTTGTTGTAAATGGAAGTTTTGTATTTTTATTATTACTTCTTACATATACAGATCCTCTAAAACAATAAAATTTTTCTTCGAAAATCGGTGATGAAAATCCTTCCCTTAATTTGGAGCAATTCCATCCTGTAAGTACACTTTTATCTGCTTCTACAACTAAAATCTCATCAAGATAAATACTCCAACCTGCATTTCTAATATTATTTTCACCTTTTTTTATAACAATTTCAACATTAAAATCACTAACTTTAGCATTATCTCTAAATACCTCGATATCAGTGTCACTATAACTTAGTGGTGTATCATTTACAACAATTTTAATACCATCTTCTAATGCTTGTTTATAAGTTTTACTTAATATTTCCTTTAACTTAAAGATAAATTTATTATCTGAAAAATGGATTGATATTACTTTATTTAATTGTCTAATTTCTATAATAGTACCTATGTCATTGTTAATAGATATTTTAATATCATTTAATTTAATATCCCACATGGGCTGTTTCATCCAATTGTTAACATCTAAAGCTATAGTAAAATGGTCCCCCTTACTAGTAGCAGATTCAATTTTAATGTTATTACCAATTTTAAATAATGATCTCTTCATACCAATTCCAAAATGATTCGCATCTTTTGTTTTTTCTTCTAAAAGATTTATATGACCAAAGGTAAAGGCATAATTTTTAGCATTATCTTTAGATATGCCACCACAATTGTCTTTAATAATAAATTTATTTTTTTTGAATGTTAGTTGAATTTTAAAATCGTTTAAAAAGGCACTGTTGGACATAGATTTGGCAGCTTCAATCGAGTTATCAATTAAGTCTGTTATTGCCTTCTCTAAGGAAATATCTCTTATAATATAACTAATAAAGAATTCCTTAGTTGGTTGCATGCGAATAGAATTATCTTCTATGATAATCACCCTTCAATAATATTATTATATTATAATGGTATTTATTCTTTATTGATAATATTACAGAAAAAGCAACAAAAACAGGTGAATAATTTAACTTCAATTAATAAATAAAAGTATAAAAGGTTTATATATATTTTTATAGAAGTCTAAGTAGAATTGGATGTTAATATGAAAGACTATATAGGTACATTTACATTGAAGATTTAAGATTTAAGTAGAAATAGATGGTAATTCTTAAGTAAGAATGAAGAAAGATTGAGTGTTAGACGGATTCAGAACATTTTTAAAAAGTATTAGGTAAGCAGTCATTTATTACGGAGAAGGATATTATAAGTTATGGGACAAGAGAGTTTAAATGGGAACGTCCATAGATATATGTATATAATATCTATGGACGTTCCCTAAAATTTTGTCTCCGATATAATTTAATCAAACAGTCTCTCAATGGAGATGCCTAAAACTTGTGCAATAGCTTTTACTTCATAGTCTAGGAGGACTTTTGTTTGATTTTCTATTTTTGATATAGCACTTTGATCAAAATCAATACCAAGCGTATTCAAACGTGCCGCTAACTGAATTTGAGTTATCTTTTTTTTGCGTCTAACTGCTCTTATTTTCTTGCCAGTAATATTTTTTACTAACATAACTACCATCCTTTAAAGTTTAAAATACTATTTATTTTAATATTAAGTGAAAAAATTGAAAAAAATATGCCAGACTAGCATATTTTAAAATTTTTAGTAAATATTATTAGTATGAAGGTAGGTGAAAATTTTGGAAAAGTTCAAACCCGAAGTAAAAGACATCTCCATGTTTAAAGAAATAGCTCAAAATATGGTTAATCCTATGGAACTTCTTAGGGAAGCCATTAGCAATTCTCATGATGCAGATGCTAAAGCTATTTCAATAATTGTATATAGAAATAATGTAGGAAAATTTATAATCGAAATTCAGGATGATGGTAAAGGACTATGTAAAGAGGAAATTCATAGATTCTTTAATCTTGGAGATTCAAATAAAAATAAATTAGGAATTGGTGAAAAAGGATTAGGAACTAAAATATATTTTAAAAGCGATAAAATAGTACTTCAAACGCAAACTAGAAATAATGAAGCATTCATAGCAACAATGGAGCATCCATGGGAGGCTTTGTGTGATAATTTAATGCCAGAATATGAAATAGAAACAGTTTTACCTAAAATGGGCAAAGGCGGGTCATGTATAACCATTGAAGGATACATGATTGATAATCCTGAAAAATATTTTAACTTTGAAACAATAAAAGATTATGTATTATGGTTTACAGCCGCAGGAAGTTTTAAAACATATTTTGCAAACTATACTGAACTACATAAATATATTACTTGTATGCAGATAGCTCCTAGAATTTTTATTGAGGATAGAATAAATAATATAAAAGATGAAATTGCGGGCACCCATCAATTTCATCAACCTCAGGAGAAGCCCAAAATTGATCCAAATGAACCTATTTATAAAAGGTCTATAAATTATTGTAGGCATTTTGGACCTTATCATAGAGAAACAAATATTGATGGAGAATATGTTTCATTTCAAATGTATGGTACAATTTCTGGCACGAATTGCAGGAGAGAGATTGTAAAATTAAAACAAGGTGAAAGTCTAAAGTCTCGATTTGGGGTTTATCTTGCAAAAGATTTTATACCATTTACGAAGAAAAACAATATGGGTATGGATCTAGACTCTAACCATTATCATTTACTAATAAACTCTCAAGTTTTTGAATTGACGTCGGATAGAAACAATTTATCAAATCAGGATGATCCAAGGGTTAAGTGGGTATTTGATGAGGCAAAAAAAATCATTAGTGAGGATATCATTCCTTTAGTAGATGAGAGCTATTTTAGTTTAAGAAAGGCCGAAGAAATTGAATATATGGTAAATGAAAAGCAAAAGCAACTTGAAATTAGGTTAGATAATTTTGATAACATTGAGGATTTACTAGTAGATGAAATCCCAATTTCTAAAAAACCAGATAATGAAGCACAGGTTGCATTACTTTTTTCTTCAATTATTTCAAACCCAAACATAAAACAATATATAAAACATATTGATAGAATTGGGAATTATTCACAGAATTCTACTACAGACATGATTTGTTTCGATTTCGAGAAAAGAAAAGTTTTGGTTGAAATTGAGTATAAATTGAGCAATCTATTTAAGCATGAACATCCATATGAAACTTTTGATTATGTTATTTGCTGGTATGTTGATCTTGATATTAATGAAAAAAAGATGTTGAAGGATGGGACAATACTAGGATTAACAAAAGAAAATCAGGAATGGATACTCAAATATGGGCCTCAAAAGATTATACCGGTGATTGAACTTAAAAACTTGATTAATAACTACAAAAGGGATAAATCAAAGAAGAAACTGCCTAGGTAAAGTAATGTTATTGTCCATAATGCTTAACAAATTATGTGGATGATATTATCTTAATTAATCTATATCTCTATTCGTTTTTGTTATCTTTTAAATAATCAATAATATGTTTTTTAAAATCATCAAGGGCATAAAATGTTTGTCTGCCAAGTTCGTCAAAATCGTCTTTATCTAAATAGTCATTATTATGGCTTTGGCTGAATGTTTCTGTGTCAAAATCTATTTCTTTTCTAAAATTCGCTACACTTGTTTCTAGTGCGTTTTCTAAATCATTTATATTTTTCATTTGCTCTCCTCCTTTATATTATAGTGAAATCTTTATTATTAGCTATGTTTATGAAGACTAAAGAGTGAACAATCATTACTAAAGTAGTTTATTATGAAGTATTTTATATTATTATAATAGTGTGTTGTAACAATGGTGAAGGATAAATATCTGATTTATCATTACTTTAATAGTTGTACTAGCAAAAGAGTTATGATTAATAAAGTTACGAATAATGCAAGTGAATATATGCATAAATGAGGTTATAAGTAAGTTAACGGTAACTTAAAACAGAAATAAGACCACTGTGCATATTTAGTATTGCACAGCGGTCTTATTAATTATTTTATATTATTCTAATCATAGGAGAGGGAGAAAAAATTATTCCCTATTATTTCCCAAATATTAATATCAATAGGCTAATTATTTTAAGTAATAAGTCTATTGATTTAAACCAATCTACTTTTTTTAAAGCAAATTTTAATTTCGAGAAGAATAGTTTTTTCTCCCAATCACGTTTATGCATGATTAGGCCTCCAATTTATATATTTAATTTATAGAATTATTATATGCAATTCTAAAACACAAGTAAAGAGTTAAATTATACCAAAGTTAATATATAACTATTTTATGTTGGGTTCTCGCCAATCTCTCTCTGAATCACATAAAGATAGCTTTATATTTAAGACTGCTAGTTGTTTCATTTAATGCTTCTTGCTGCTAACTCATATATATGCATATGCATTAGTCATTATTTATTCATGTATCTAAAAACTATAGTTTATTGGTACATATTAATATTTGTATAATTATAAGAATCTATTATTAAAATGCCATATATAAACTAATAATTAGTTTCATAAATTACTAGAGAAATATTTTAGTAATATATAGGAGGTCTTCAGTCTTTTCTACAAGAGATAAAGGAAAATTATGAATGCTTGTTGAATTATGTAAAGAGAACAAATTACAAGACAATAAATAAAGAGAAAACAGAAACAACATTGAAAAAAATAGTTAAAAGTAGATTATGCATATGAGTTTAAAAAAATTTGAAACAGTTATTTAGTTCCTAAATAATATTGTACCAATTAAATTTGATTTAAAGAAATTACAAGAAGATACCTTATTAATTTTAAAAATAGAAAGACCTCAATGTTTTTACACTTTTTTCTCAATTTAAATATGAAAGGAATTATGTAATATGAATGTTATTTTTAGTGGATATAAGGGAATATCAGTTAATGAAGTAGATGATGAAATATATATAAGGCGTATTTTATCAGCTTGTTTAGTGATAGAGGAAAAACAATATGATCGTATAAATAAGAAACTGGTTAATGCTCCAAAAGGGTTTTGTGTAACAGATTTAATGGACGGTGAGTTTGTAAATTTCAAAAGATAAAGGTTGCAGAATTGGCTAAAAAATAATACATGAGTTATTTATTACAAGAAGATTACTTAAGAAATGAGGGCTTTGTCGCGGATATTACACAAGGCGTAACAAAGATAGTAGTATATTGAAATTATTTCAAACGATTCATTAGTAAATTTAGATTAAAATATTAAATGCGGCAACTCATTGATTGTGATGTCTTTTATCACACCTCATATTCAAAGCAAGAATGCTTTGAATATGAGGTGTATTTTAATTTAACTATAAAAATAACATATATCAAACTAAAGTTATGTTATTTTGAATACCTTGTTCATATTTAGGCAAAATCAATAAAGTATGGAATAATTTAAAAATAGAGTGCACATGCTTTATTAAAGATGAAAAGGAGATACTGATGCTAACTGTAGAAGAATACATTACACAAATGAAGAAAAAGGATAAATTAGATGAGTTCGATTTTAAGAAACATGCTGAAAACATGTCAAAAACTATTAGTTATGTTATGGATTATTTTAATAACTATCTTGACCCAGAAACTTATGATTATGAGAGTGTAAAAACTGAACAAACATTAGCAAAGATAAAGCATGAGGTTGAAAATGATAGACCTAAAAGTCAAGATTTTATAATGCAGTATTATGTAAAAACTAAAACGCGTATAGATAGGTTATTAAAAAACACTATTAAAGATCTTAAATATATAGACTTGTTTTATACGAATGCTGACTATGAAAAATTAGTAATTGACTTTTGCAATAGTTCGAAGATGCGAGCAACTGGAATAGATCAATATAAATGTGAACTTATAATATTAGCTGAAGAGATAAAGAAAAATCAAACTGAGAAACCTTCAATTTCTAACTTTAAGCTTTTAGATAATGGATTAGTTAGCTGGATACAGGAGACTTATCTGAAATATGGAGTTAATTTATATGAATTTGCAGAAAATATAACTTGGGATTATGATGAAAAGTATGTTGAACACATCTACAATAACTTTACAAAAGAGTCAAGTTATATTAATAACTATAACCATAGATATAATGATGATGCATTTGGAATAGATCAAATATATAAAGAAAATATGCAACGTGTATTTATTGAAGGTAGAAAAGGTGAATTAGAAATGTTAATGATGCATGACTGGTTATTAAATACCATAAATGATGCTGAATATTGGTCTGAGTATGTAAATCTTTGTATTGAAACGGATAGGGTAAGTATGGTGCAAAATGTAAATGTACTTTTACCAGTCGTAAACAAAGGGATATTATATCCATCTGACATCAAAAGTAAGTTATGTTATGTAATAACTACTGATGGTACATTAAAGTCCAATCCAAGTAGTTCTTACATTATGAGACTTGCTTATAATAATGAATGCGATAGTATATGGAAGAACTCTGAGATGATGAACTTAGTAGTAAATAATCTTAGTGATACATTCAAGAAGTATGAAAAACCTGATGTTTTAGAGTTAATACCCCCATTTCGATCTGAAACATATAATGAAGAAGAATTTTTTAAACAGTATATGAAATTTGAAAAGAGTATGAAGAAATATACAGAGATGAAAATTGCCCTTGTAAATGGGCCATCTACAATTAGAAAAAAACAACATTATTTAGTGGAATCAATTGATGATATCATTAGAGTTAGGCGTATTATAAGAGAAATGAAATTTAAATTGAAAATAGTAATTGATATTTCTAAATTAGTAAATAATAAGAATTTTTCTAGGTACAGTTCTGAAGGTATATTTAATAAGTTAGCAGAAATTAGGAATTCAATTATAGGTATGCATATTACTGGTACACTTACTGGGCCACATATTTATGAAAAAATTTATAAGGACGATAAAGAATATCTTAATAAATTTGATTACCAACAAAGTTCAGATTATATTGAATGTTTATCTGCATGTTTGAATGATAATCAATCTCGTTACTTAGTGCCTGATGATGTTAGAGATTGTGAGGCTCTTGAGGAGTTAATAGATAATCTTCTTGGTGGAGGATTTTCATTTAGTTACGAGGAGGCATAGATATGGAAATTGATGATATGAGCATCCTTGAACAAAGGAAGCAATTATATAATGAGGTTTGGAAAGAACCTATAGTAACAGTAGCAAAACGTTATGAAATCTCTGATACAGGATTACGTAAAAGATGTAGAAAGTTAGGTATTCCACTGCCACCGGCAGGCTATTGGGCTAAAATTAGTGTTGGTAAACCAGTGGTTAAAAAACCTAAGCTACCACCAATAAGAAGTAACGTTTCCCAAAATGGCGGTGAGGGACTAAAAAATAAAGAAGATAATAAGATTTTAAAGCTTATTAATGTTGATGATTTATCAGATGAAGTGCTCAAAGGATTAGACAGCTTAGATCTGTTAACTTCAAACTCAAAAATAAGATTTCTTAAATGGTGTAGCAAAATCAAGGTCCCTAAAAGGATAGATACTTATGAGTCACTTATTACGGCTCATCAAAGTGAGGTGGCATATCGAAAAGCACGTGATGCGGAGCATAAATTTAAAGACATTACTTTCAGCATGTTCAGTAATTCAAAAATTAAATATCAAAATAATAAAGCAGCTATTCCAATTAATGTGTCAGATAAGGAAATTGGTAGGGTATTTAGAATCATGGATACGTTGATTAAGGCTATAAGACAACTAGAAGGAAGAATTATAGTTGAGTTACGAGAAGAAGACTACGCATTTATTGATTTCAATGGATATAATGTTTCATTTGTAATATCTGAGCGCAAGGTGAGACGGAGATCATTGTTGTCGAATTCTCAAGAAGAAAATGTGAAAAAGAGTTTTAGACCTTCATATGAGAAGGTTTTTAGTGGGGAACTTATAATGGAATTTAAAGAAATTTATTATTATGGTGAAAGAAACAAGGTTCTGGAGGTTCTATTAAAGTTTGAAGACAAATGCAATTGTAGAATTGAAGACCAACTGGGAGAAATTTTAATTGCACTATGCAGATTATCCAATACAGTAAAAATAGCCAATATTATAAAAGAACGCGAGAACGATGTAAAACGTAAAGAAAAAGAAATCCTTTATGAGATAGAAGAAGAAAGAGTTAAAATAGAGCACTTAGTTGAAAGTATGGAACAGCAAATGGAAAGTTGGTATAAATCTGAAAGGTTACGTAAATATGCTGATGAGTTAGAATCACTCGTAGTTACTACAACTGATGATAATACCAAGGAACTTCTGTTAGCATATATTAGTTTAGTGCGTAAAAAAGCAGAAAGCAATAATCCTGTTGCCAATATACTTAATGAAGCAAAAGCAATTGGCATCGAGAGGTTAATATAGTAATACAATATAAAAAAACAGTGTATACAAGGATATTATAGTCAGAAAGTAATAATATCCTTTTTTTGCGTGGAATGGATTAACAAAGTCAGAATTGATTCACGTTTTACAGTAATGCAATATTACTGATGTAGCAGAATGAAACACCTCAAACGGTTATACATATATAACTGGGTTAAATAAGAATAAGTGGACTTATAACTGTTTTGTAAATGAAATCAATAAAAAGAATTACTATAATAGTATATTTATTTTTATTGAAAAGTGTGGGTGCAATGCTTTAAAGAGGAATTTTATGCTACGTTACTGATTTTTGTAATGGGTTTGGATATGATATCTTGCTCATACTTAAGTTTTTCATCAAATTAATTTGATATATACAATGTCAACAAACAATCAAGAAACCAAGTAGGAGGAAGCAAGATAAAATTACTATGCAAATGTGGTAATGATGAAGAGAAAAACTGATAAGTTAAAAAATAGTTTACGAAGATCTAGGGTAACCTAGGGTTTTATTTTTATACTTTTTACAAATATTGAAGGAAAAGATAAATTTATGTAGAATTAAGTTAAAGAAAGCAGTAGGTTTTTACTACATAAATAAGGAACTTAAAAACAACATATAATGTCTATAATGGGCAGGTCTTTAAACTAACACTGTGTTCATGAGTGTCGGGAATACAGTATTATATGGTGTTAGAAATGGAATTATTTAAATTTGAGTTGCTAAAGGATAGTAGGGGGAATAACTTTGAGTAAATCTACAAATTTTGAAGTTTTTAAAATAATATGGGATAAAAGCCCAATTATCGTGCTTGATGCTAATATTCTATTGGACCTTTATAGATATTCTGCGGATGCTACTGAGGATATCATTAATGTTCTATCAAATGTAAATGAGCAATTGTGGATACCATTTCAGGTTAAGGTAGAATTTAATAAAAATAAAGATTTAATAAAAAAACAGCAGTTTAATAAGTATAAGAATATACCTAAAGAAATTAACAGTATTATTAAAACAACACTGGATAGCATAGGAAGTAAATTTTTTAGATATAAGCAATTTCATTTTCCTAATATTGATATATTAGAACATAATATTATTAATAATCTTAATGCATTAAGTCAACAAGTAAGTAGTTTTAATGATGGTATAAATGAAGAAGAGATAAGAAATAAGAATTTATTAAGAAATAATATAGTTGAAGAATTTGTAGAAAAAATAATTTCTACTGGTAACATTGGAAGAGAATATAACATCTTAGACTTAATTAAAATATATCAAGAAGGTGAAATTAGGTACAAATACTTAATTCCACCTGGATATATGGATGCAAGAGAAAAAGATGACTTAACAAAGTTTGGGGATTTAATAGTTTGGAAACAGATACTAGAATATGCTAAATTTAATAATAAGGAAATACTGTTTGTTACTAGAGATACTAAAGAAGATTGGTGGGAAACATCTCAAGAAAATGGCCAAAAAGTTATAGTCGGGCCAAGAAATGAATTAATTGAAGAATTTGATATATTCGTACAATTCAATAAGCATTTTAATATGATTACCTTAAATGAACTAATTCCTAATTTATCAAAAATGTTAAATATTAATACTATTAACACTCAGTTAGAATTAGATGCTTTAGACTATATTAAAGTAGTTTTTGATGGAAAAGTAGATGGTGATTTTGAACGTGAATTCCAGAAATATATAGATACGATAGATCCATACCAAATTATTGATAATTCATCGAGAGACATCAACGTAATTAAATTGATAGATGCGTCTGTACCTAATATAACTGATGTATTTGTAGAGTTTAAAGAAAATGAAGTGATTTATAATGTTGAATTTAAAATTCATATTAAATTTAATGGCTTTGTTAATTTTGATGATGAAAGAGATGATATATATGATATAGGTATAGGTATTGGTACTACCCAATTTAGAGGTAATTTTAGTCTTAGTAGGAACATTGATTATGAAAATGATGATTTAGAAGACTTAGATACTGATTATGAAAATTTTTTAATAGATAATATTGAGGTAATTGAAAGTCAATTTATTGAGAAAGATGATTTATGTATTATGTGCCAAGAGAGAGAAGGCGAATATAACTATAATGATGAGGGTTTAATATGTGATTATTGTTATTCTCATAACGATGTTGCAACGTGTACTTCGTGTGGTAGAGTGTTGCCTTGGTCAAATATGGGTGGAGATGGATTTTGTAAGAGATGCTCACCAGAGTATGATTATTAATGCTATTACAACTTTATTAAAGAAAATAGTTAATCATTAAAATATTAATTATATAGTATTTGTGTTTTTAGCCTATATTTAGTTGTATGAATCTTTTGTCAACAATATATGATTAGTGGGTCAAAGCGAAGATAAAATTTATCTAAACTACTGCACAGTCACACTGATTTATAAACGGACGTCTAAATGTTAATATATTGTTTGTCTACAATACTATACTATCACCAATAAAATGCTTTAGGACAAACATAATAAGCGGATTTATAGAAATTTGGTTTTGGTAATTTTCTTATGTAATTATTTATTCTCATGTGTTTGCACTGTTTGTCTAGAGGTTTAATTGGAAAATTAGAAAATTGCTTATAATGATATAAGAAAATTCTAATATTTAAAGGAGATAATAGGTTATGATGATTTATGAAAACATTGATGAATATGAGAGAAACATCTCAGTATGTAGTTGCATATATAGATATGTTAGGTGTGACTTCAAGAATGCAGTTAAGTAAGGACAGTCAGAAGATTCCTTTGAATAAATTATATAATTTATATAGGTATGTAATAGATTTATGTGAAAAAGAAATTGGAATTAAAGACTTTGAAGGAATGAAAATCAAGATATTTTCTGACAATATTATTATTGTTAAAAAGTTAGATGAAGAATATGAGAAACGTATACTTACAATAAAAAGTCTTCTTAATTGGGTAGTGTTATTTCAATGCACAGCAGCTAGTGATTCAGTTGGTTGGTTAGCTCGTGGAGGGATTGCTATTGGAGAATTATTTTTTGATGAACGATGGTTTGGGGAGATGCATTACTTAAAGCTTATAGTTTGGAAAATAGTATTGCCATATATCCAAGAGTAGTAGTTGATCCTGATATTATATTAAAAATTAAAGGCAATAATGAATTGAAAAATTATCTGGTTCCTGATTTCGACAATACATATTTTTTAAATTATTTAAACGTTCAACATTTTGGAGGTAGATTTTTAAAGGGAGGTTTTGAGCTGATGAAAGAGGAAGCGATGAAAAGTAATGGAGAATATTCAGAACGTGTATACCAAAAACTTTGTTGGCATATGAACTATGTTAATAATGAATTGGATAAGAAGAAAGAACATGGAGAGGAAAAGTATAGATTGAGTATTTGAAGGTTTGAACATTCAAGTTACGTCATATGTGCGTGTCCTGAGATGGAAGATGTATTAAAATATGCCTCGTATGAAAAGCTAGAGCAACAACAAGTTATAGAATTTTAGATTGGCAACGTAAATAAGTTAATATAAAAGATAACTTTTAATAGTGGGGGATAGATAAAAATGAAAAGAGATATGGATGTTATAAGAAAGATATTATTATATATTGAAAAAAATTATATCGATGTTGCTTTATATGACATTGAAATAGAGGGATATAATTTTAAAACAATAGCATATCATTGTAGTTTATGTTATGATGCTGAATTTATTAGTGACTACAAAGGTATTTATGCAGATGATGAAATAATAGATTTTGGTGTAGGAGCTCTTACTTGGAAAGGACATGAATTTCTTGAGAAAATAAAAGATGATAATGTGTGGAGTAAAACAAAAAATGTTATGAAAGAAAAAGGAATCCAATTTACTATTAAAGCAATAGAACAAATAGCAACTAAATTAATTGATATTGGGATTCAAGCAGCGATAAAAAGCATTACTTAAAATGAGCATTTGATATCTTAAGATGATATAAATAATAAGATATATGATTAAATTTATAAGGAGTTATTTGTGATATCAAGCCTACAAAGATTTTTAAATGGTTGTTTGTGCATTTATAGCGGCAATAGTTGATTATGAGGATTCGTTAATTGATGAAGGAATGGAAAAATATTTATTTTTATTGAAGGTATGGCTGTTGTTAAGAATGGAAACAATGCTAATCCTGATGTTTTTAATTAATATGTTATTTAAAAGTCTACGTTATAATCCTTACGGTAAATCGTATCAGAAATAATACTGTTATATGGTTTATAACTTCTAATTATCTATATACCCATTAGGCTAATAATGAGAAGTTGGAAAAATGAATATTTAATTGATGAGTATAGGGGAAAAGAATAACAGAGATATGGCGACTATGTATTATATTGTCCAATAATATATTTTAACTTTTTATTTATGTGAGGAAGTGATTATATGTATAAATTAAAGCTGTGTGAATATAAAAAAGTGGAGCATATTTTTAAAGAATTAACCTTTAATATCGTTATAAAATCTGTAATTAATGGGAATACACCAGGAGAAATATACGTTGATAATATTGAAAACCCCAAAACTGCTTTAGTGTGGGACATGATGGGAGAACTGCTAATTGAAGGTGAATATATTAACGAATTTAATATAGAGATAAATAAGTTGATAGTTGAAGAGCTTAAGACGCGTGCTGCAAAAAAGTACATACCATGTTTTGATTTCTATTATTCAAAGGAATTTGACAATAAGCTTGATACCCTATTACAGCAAGAAAATTGCACAAAAATAGATAGAAATGTTTATAAATTTAAAGTATTAAAAATAAATTGGAGAGAAAATATACCAAAAGACTGTTCTATGGTAATTATTGATGAAAAGCTTTTGGAAAGAAAGGAATTAAAGTATATAGATGATGTAGACGGTTGGGTAAATTCCTTTTGGTACTCGGCAAGCAATTTTACTTCTAAGGGAATAGGATACTGTTTAATAAAAGGAGATATAGTTGTAAGCTGGTGTTTATCGGCATTTGTTAGTGATAAAGAGTTTGAATTTGGGTTAGAGACTATAGAGAAATATAGAGGAAATGGCTATGGAAAACTTACAGCAGCAGCTTGTATGGAGTATTGTATCGAAAATAATATAATACCATTTTGGCAGTGTAATAAAGATAATATACCTTCAAATAAAGTTTCAGAGAGTATAGGTTTTGAAAAGGATTTTCAATATTCAATAGAAAATTTACAGTTTTAAATATTATATAACAAATCAATCTGAAACAAGTTCATAATGCACAAAATCTATTTATTATACCTAAGTAGTTATGTCACAGTTTTCTTCTATTACGTCATAGCAGTATTTATTTTGGAACAAAATCATATAATCTTAGGGGGTGTAATTGTTGATTGAACGTGAACAAATCATTATAAATTATTTTCAATCCTGGTTAGACAAGAATGACCTAATATTAACAGCAACTTTTGACGCAAACATAATCTATAGTGAATGTTATGGTCCTGAATACCATGGATTAGATAGCATTAAAAGATGGTTTAAAGACTGGAATAAACAAGGGACAGTAATAGAGTGGGATATTAAACAATTTATTAATCAAGCAAGTATGACAGTTGTTGAATGGTATTTTAAATGTGAATATGAAAGAAATATTGGGGAATTTGATGGTGTATCAATAATTGAATTTAATGATGATAATTATATTATTAGTTTAAAAGAATTCCAATCTAAAATTCCACATTACTACCCTTATAAGTAAAATGTAAAATAAAAAGGTGGCTAATAGTTATGAATAAATCCTTTATTAAAATAAAATCATCTTGGGGCCATGTCATATTTAATATGTTAATAAGTCAATCAATTAAATCCGATTCTATCGTTGTTATTTTTCCAGGTGGAGGATATAGTTGTGATAAACCATTACTTCATTATGCAAGAAAAGTGACATCACTTTCAGGGTGTGATGTCCTAAGTTTAGAATATGGTTATTTTAAAACTAATAATTCATTTAATTATCAGTTTATTAATAATATAATAGAAGAGTCATATGAAGCAATTAAATTAGTGCTTTTAAATTCATATAAAAATATTTATTTTATTAGTAAAAGTTTCGGTACAGAGATTGCAGGAGAAATTAGTAGACGACTTGGATATGATAAAGTTAACAATTTATTTCTGACACCTACACCTAATTGCTTTACTCATATAGAAAATTCAAAATGTATTGTAGTAGTGGGAACAAAAGATTCAGTTATTTCTAAAGAACAGATTCTTAGAATAGGCACAAATCATTTAGTTGATTTGCATGTTATTGATGGAGCTGTACATTCTTTAGAGGTAGAAGATAATTACATTAAAAGTTTAGATATTTTAAGAAAAATTTCTATTTTGTATGAAAAGTTTGTAAGTAATAATTAATTATATATATTTTACAATTTTTATAGTCGCAAGTAACACATATCTTATGATGTGGGATTTAATATAAATAAATTACGTCGAGATTGTAATATAATGTGGCATATGAGAGATGTAAATAGTAATACGAATTATGAATTAATTATTTGATGGAAAAGGAGTGATTTTTTGAAAGTTATAAGTACATTTTTAGAAGAAGTGAAAATTCTTGAATATGAGTTTAATACTGATAATAGAGGACTTTCCTATCCACTGTATTGTAAAAGTGAATTGGAAAAAGGGGAAATTTACTTTAATTATATAGAGGAACGCATATATTGTTCTGCGAAGGCAGGTACACTGTATGGCATACACTTTCAAAATAACCCAAAACCACAGGCTAAACTATTATTTTGTATTAAGGGTAGGGGAATTGATTATGCTATTGATTTACGAAAAGACTCTTCTACATACTTGAAATGGGTAAGTGTGGAATTAAGTGAGAATAATCGGAAACAGATATATATTCCTAAAGGGTTCGGTCATGCTTTTATTTCATTGGAAGATGATACAAAAAATGTTATGCGTTTTGATGAGCCATTTGATTCTCGTTATTCAAGACAAATTGCTTATAATGATTCTGAAATAGGGCTTATATACCCAATTGATAATCTAATATTGGCACCTCATGACATTAAAGCACCTACATTAGAAAATAGCGATTTAAATTTACAAATAAGATTATAAGCATAATATACACTCGTTAAATTCTAAATTATAGAGCTGAAAGAATATAATTTTATATTCAGTTGTGTCGAACTGGTAAACTAATTCGTAATATAATTATTAATAAACACCTCGATAAATCATATTTAGTAATTTTAAAAAATGTCTTGTTTTCTATTTTAAATCATTATATGATGTTTTTAGACATCGATGTACTTTATAAATAAAGGGGAAATTATGAATATAAAGATTGAAAATATTTCTTTTTATAGGATTGCTTATTTTAGACAAATTGGACCTTATGGGTGGGATAATATTCAAACAATGGAAAAATTAAAGAAATGGGCTAAGGCCAATGGACTGCTTAATGAGCAATCTATCATACTAGGAATTGCCCATGATAACCCTGAATTAGTAGAACCTGAAAATTGTCGTTATGATACATGTCTTGTTATTTCAAATGATTATTGCATTAGTGATAATTATATTAGTGAGGGTAGCATTCGTGGAGGAAAATATTCGGTTTTTAAAATAAGACATACAGCTGAAGAAGTTCAAAAAGCGTGGCTTACAATTTTTCCAGGATTATTCAAGAAAGGTTATCAAATGGATGAAACAAGACCTATTCTTGAAAGATACAAGACTGAAATGATTAAAGAACATTATTGTGAAATTTGTGTACCAATTTACTAAAGTTTGGTTTTGAGAAATTCTACTTTATAGAATTGAATAAAATGAGTAAGTGTTAAGCATTAGTTGTGTCGCAACTTTCAGATATTGTAACGCACCATATATTAAAAAAGAACCATAATAGCTATTGGTCAACTTCCCATTATTCTTAGCGAATTATACGAAGTTAGGCGCGAAAAAAAGCTCAAACCCTAGATAAGAGTCTGAGTGTAAAAAAATATAGAAATACGTCTAACTTTGAATAATTAAAATAGCACGAAACCGCGGTAGTATAGATATAATCTATGGGGATTGAATAAGTTTACTTATACCAAATTTAATGGATTAGTTAGTTAAATAGCTAAAGTTAAGGTGAGAAGCATATAAAAATACCATTAAACATGAAGAAATAGATATAGTTTCCCCTACCCCATAATGAAACGCAGTTAATATTATGCAGTTTGTAAAACAGTAGGAGGAGATTTTGAAAATAAAGTATATCTACTAAGTTTGTCTGAGCCACAGTGTTGGCATTTGGAAAAATCTCTTCCAGTGATTTTTTGAATTAATTGGAGTGCTGATATTTTTTCCGCAAGTAAAATAGGTGTATTAGTAAGGTGTTTGCAAAGCGTAAGTTTGGTATTTTTGTTTCGATTTCCAAGCAAACCATAATGTCTAATTTTCATAAACCCACTTGGTAGTATATGAATAATAAACCTACGGATAAACTCATCGGCAGAAACCGTCATTAACTTACACTTGCTACTATCTTTGTAATCACGCCATTTGAATGTAACATTATCATTTTCAATATTGATGATACGATTATTTGATATAGCAACTCTGTGAGTATATCTACCTAAATATTCAACTACACATGAAGCTTGTTTAAAAGGTGGTTTGCAGTAAACAACCCATTCCTTAGAATAAATAGAGGAAATTAGTTTTTCAAATTCATTATTATTACAAAGATATTCTTGAGTGCCATAAAATTTAAGCTTATTTTTATAATATATTTGTTTGAGATAATATATAAATTTGCTTCTAAATTTGCGAGATAGCACTTTAACTGGGATGAAAAACTTCTTTCTACTACTTACCCATTTTCCTATTGGTGATAATCCTCCTCCGGGTACAATACAATGAATATGAGGATGGTGCATCAGATTTTGTCCCCATGTATGTAGAATAGAGGTAAATCCAAGTGCTGCACCCAGATATTTTTTATCTGAGGCTAATTCTGTAAGTGTTTCAGCGACAGCTTTAAATAAAAGAGTATAAAGCTCTTTTTGATTTTGATATACTATCAAATTTATGGTATCAGGAATGGTAAATATCACATGAAAGTATCCAATATTAAGTAAGTTGTTTTTTTGAGAGTCAATCCAACGTTCCTTAGCAAGACTTTGACATTTAGGGCAGTGTCTATTACGACAAGAGTTGTAAGAAGTTTGAGTACTGCCACAGTTTTCACATTTGTCTATATGACCTCCTAATTGAGATGTTCTACATTTTTCAATTGCAGACATAGCCTTGAGTTGAGCAAGCGAAAGCTTATGTTTTTTACGATATTCTGTGCCATATTGTTGAAAAATATCTTGAACCTCAAGCATTATCTTTCCTCATTTTTTTTCTTCTGTTTTTTAACATGTCCAAAGGACTTTTTACATTTAATGATTCAATTTTTATCATATGTAAATAAAAACAGGTTGTGCTGATATCAGAATGGCCAAGAAGTTGTTTAATATGGAATATGCTTACGCCTGACTCAAGCAAGTGAGTTGCAAAACTGTGTCGAACAGAATGAACTGTAACTGACTTAGTAATATTTGTTTTAGCTATGTATTTGTGAAATATATTTTGTACTGATCTGGGACTAATATGGGTACCGGTATTTATTCTGCTATAAAAAAGCCATTCTTTAGGATGATATGCTTTCCAGTAATCCCTAAGTATTTCTAAATTATCTTGTGAAAGTAGTGCATATCTATCTTTGGAACCTTTTCCATTACGTATGAAAAGTTGCATCTTCTTACTATCTATATCTGAAACTTTTAGACAAGAGACTTCGCTAAGTCTTAATCCAGCACCGTAAAGAGTCATTAAGATTGATTTATCTCTTAAATTATCACAAACGTTAAAGAGGCTTTGCATTTCTTCTTGGGTGAGAATATTTGGAAATTTACGATGCCTACGGTGACGAGGTATTTGTTTGTTATTTAAATTAGTATCCAAAGTTACACCATACAAAAAACGAAGTCCACTGTTATAGGTATTAATACTTCCAGAAGCAAGTTTTTTCTCTGTTGTAAGAAAGTGAAGAAATTCTCTAATGTCTTTTTCGCCGAGTTCAGTAGCTGGTTTATTAAAGTGGTTTTGAAAAATTTTGCATTTGGAATAATACTCTTCTTGAGTATGTTTGCTTAGCCCTCTGAGTTCTACATCAAAACTTAATTTTTCTAAAACTTGTTCTTTTGTCATAAATAAAACATCTCCTTTAAATCTAGATTTTTTCCATTCCAAAGGAGTTGTATACAAAAAACAAACTGATATACTTATAATATAAGTTTCAATTATAGAATCTAAATTAATTTTGGTTTACCACCGCGATAGCGGTTTAGTGCTATTCTTATAATGCAAAGACTACATTTAAGTTAAACTGAACTGGTTATCACATTTATCAAGGATAACAACTACATACTAGGCAGATAAGTGATTGTTTATGCCATCTAAGGCCGATCTAAACCTTGAAATATACCCTAACTTTAAACAACACTGATACATCGAAATAAGTGCTATTTAAATATATTTTCAATAATATTAAAAACGTTTTGATTTTGGTTTGATTTTATAATAATTATAGTTATAGGATTGTTTATAGAAATATAACAGCTACTAAACTTATTTGGTTGAAATATTACCCACTATGTTAGTGGAACTTGTAGTATTTTCATAGTTACTTTTGAGGCCTTTGTAAATTTTTTTCACAGATGATAAATTGTTATCTTTACTAATGCTTTTTATTCCTTTGTTAAATTCAGTTGTATTAATAAAACCATATTTCATAGTTTTCATAATAATATTTTCCTCCGTATTTATTTTATTTTTACAGATATTATATCATATTATTTATAGTCAACTGAAACTAAATTTAATAAAGTATTAATCTATGTAACTGTTGAAATTGAAGCTGGAAATATAGTAAACTGATAATAACAACAGCCACGATATAATTATATGACATGTTTATATATACATAATAATATTATTACGCGGAAAGCTGTAATTATATTATTAAGGTGTTAAAAAGTGATTCTAGATATTTGTTATAATAAATTTTAAAAACCTCTTGTAAAATGAGGGGAAAACATGAATACTGTAGAAGGTTATATTTAGTTCTGAAAATAGTATTTAATTAATATCAATATAGATTATAAAGTCGGTTTTTAATAAAAATAAACTCATATTTATAAATTATAAGTCATTAATAAAATAAATTATTAATTATGGAAGGAAAACTAAGAGTATGCAAAAATATTCAGCAGGTTTTACATCAGAAAGACTAATAAAAAATGAAATGACGCAAGTTATTAGTTTATATTTACTGGGAAAGAAAAAGGATGAAATTAGAGATGTTGTTATAGAAGAAAATCTATTTAATATGAGAAATGTAGATGCAATCAAAAAAAATTTATCATACATAAATCGAAGGATTAGATATATGGATGAGAATCTAATGAAAATTTACATTGATAATAATAGTAATGATAGTATGGTAATTCTATTTTATACTTTTTTAAGCTCTTTTAGAATCTCTAGGGAGTTTGTTATAGAAGTAGTTTATCATAATTGGATTAATCATAAAAAAGTAGTTACATGTGCTGATATTAATTACTATTTTGAAGATAAATCACAACAAAGTGAAGTAGTTGCTAAATGGAAAGAAAGCACAGCAAAAAAAATAAAAAACAGAGTATTAGAATTTTGTACACAATGTGGGATACTAGAAAAACAAAAGGGTGAGTTTAACATAAAACCTTTGCAAATAAGCCCTGAGCTAAGGAACTATATAATGAATAATGATGAGTATAAGAAAATTTTGATATATATAATAGGAGAATAGTGGGTATGATACATGGATGAATTATATGATTTTATACATAGTGATAAGTTTCTTCAGGGAATAGGGTTGGCTAATGAAATGCCATATTATATTTTCGACTATAATCCTAAAGAAGAGCTTAAAATGAGAAAAGAAATTGATTTTATTATTGATAAATCAAATCTAAAGATATTAAAAATAGATTTGCTTCAAATAACATTGGAGATATTTAAAGATGATGACATAGAAGAATTATTTGAGTGTGAAAAGAATGATGGAACAAGAGCATTCATAAAGGATGTTATTTCTCCAGTTATTGAGGATGGTAGTCTTATAGATTTAGTTGTAAGTAAGGCTGAAGGCTTTGATGTCCTTTTTATCACTGGAGTAGGGAATGTATTTCAGTTTTTTAGATTACATGAGGTTTTTTCTAAACTTGGAGATAGAAATATTAAGATACCAGTAGTAGGTTTTTATCCAGGAACTTATACTACTGAAGTTTTAAGCTTATTCAACATATTTGAAAGCACAAATTATTATAGGGCATTCAAAATCAATCGTTAAAGGGGAATAGTAATATGGGGAATGATATTAAAGTAAGTGAACTTTTTAAAAAGGAAATAACACGGAATATACAAGGGGTTATTCAGGCTGGGCAGCAGCAGGATGACATTGTTTTGGAAGAATTAAATGAGTATGTAATGACAGATGAAGTTAGTAAAAGAATGGAGGAATTTTACAACAATTATGCTGTAACATTGAATCAACCAACTGATAAAATAGGAGTTTGGATTTCGGGCTTTTTTGGTTCTGGTAAATCCCATTTGCTTAAAATTCTTTCTTATCTAATTGGTCATAGGGTTGTAGGGGGTCAAACCGCATATTCATTCTTTCTTAAAAAGACTACTAATAGTAATTTACTAGAGTTAATGAAAAAGGTAGATGAAGCTAAAAGTGATTCTATACTTTTTAATGTTGACTCAAAAACTACAACTAACAGTAACGAAAATGAGAAGATGCTAGATGTATTTTTAAAAGTATTCAACCAATTTATGGGATACTCAACTACGGATTGGATTGCAGATATAGAAAGAAAGTTAGATGAAGAGGGAAAATATAGCGAATTTAAAAGTGCTTTTAAAGAAGTTCAAGGAGCAACGTGGGAATCCAGTAGAAGTCGGGTAACTTTAAAAAGAAAGGCATTTACAGAGGCACTAATAAAGGTTGGCTATGATGATGAATCAGCAAGAACCTTTTTAGATATAACAAGACAAAGCTTTTCCATTGATATAGCTACCTTTTCGAAAATTGTAGCAGGATACTGCGAGTCAAGAGAAAAAGGTTATAGGCTTATTTTTTTAGTAGATGAAATAGGGCAATACATAGGTGGCAATAGCGAATTAATGTTAAACCTCCAAACCATAGTAGAAGGTTTCGGGAATTATGCTCATGGACAAGCATGGGTTATAGTAACTTCACAGGAAAAATTGAATGTTGAAGACGTAGACAATTTTTCAAAGATTCAAGGAAGATTTGCAACAAGATTAATCCTTTCCAGTTCCAATGCAGATGAAGTTATAAAGAGACGTTTGCTTGAGAAAAAACCTGCAGAATACAATTATTTAAAGACTAAGTATGAAACTCAGGAGCAATCCATAAGAAACATGTTAACTTTTGATGGAAACAGTACTACATTACTCTCAGGTTATAAGTCCAGTGATGAGTTTTCTGAAAGTTATCCGTTTGTATCCTATCAATTTTATCTTTTGCAGCAAGTTTTTGAAAAAGTTAGGAAAAAAGGAGAAGCAGGTAAAAGTTTAGCTCATGGTGAACGTTCCATGCTCAATGCATTTCAGGTGATTGCTGTAAGGATGGAAAATGAGAATACAGACAAATTAGCTGTTTTTGCGGAATTCTATGATACCATGGAAAATTTTTTAGATAGTTCTGTAGTTAATACTATAAGAAAAGCCGCTACTAGAGGAGATTTAGATAGTTTTGATTTGAAGGTTTTAAAGACACTTTATATGATAAAAGATCTGGATGAAATTAGAGCAAATTTAGGTAACATAACGACCTTATTTATTGATAGTTTAAATGCTGTAAAAAACAATATAGAAAAACAGGTAATGCATTCTTTAAATCAACTTACGTTAAAAAAGCTTATAGAGAAACTGGCAGACGATTCTTACAGATTCTTAAGTGATGATGAGCAGGAAATGAATAATGAAATAAGAAAAATATATATAGATGATGAAAAAATTAAAGCGAAAATTTCCAAAACTTTGTTTGGAGAAATCTATTCAAAATCTAGTATTAAAACTCAAAGGGGTAATAACTTTCCTTTTAATAAAAAATTTAATGATTATTCAATTGGGAATGCTATAAATAATATTACATTGCAAGTTTATAGTAGCGATGTTCAAGAAACAAAGGCTAAAATGGATTCTAACTCTGGTAATTTGGTTATGCTTTTACCATCAAATGCTGATGATTATGAAGGCTTTTTCAAGTATGGAGAACAGGCTGTAGCTTACAATATGAAGGTTGGTTCAAATTTATCACATTCACAAAAGAAAATATTAAATGATAAATTGGATCAAGTAGATGAATTTAATAAGAAAGGGAAAACTGCTTTGGAGATTGCTTGTAAAAATGCGAAATTCTATATACAGGGTTCCGAATTTACTTTTCCTGGAGAGGTAGTAAGTCAAATAGATAAGGCTCTTGAGGAATTAGTTAAAAACACTTTTACAATGCTTAATTATATTGATAAGGTTATTCCTCTTAAGCAAGCAAGGGATACAATATTAGACTATGCTAAAAACGGAATGATTTATCAAGAAAATATTAGTGGGCAAAGGGATAATTATCTTGCAATTGAAGAGCTAAAAAAATTCTTAGAAATACAAGGCTCTTTTGGAAAGAAAACTTTAAGAGAGATAGTTATTAATTTCTCGAATATACCCTTTGGATGGGGTGAAAATGACACATTAAGTCTAGTGGCATTATTATTAAACGAAAATAAGCTTAGGCTTAAATATCTTGGTGAAAAATTTAATGCAACACATAGTCATTTTATGGATAGAATGATGAAAGTGCCAGAGCAAGAAAAGGTTGTGGTTGAGCTTGAAGTAGAAATCCCAAGGGAACTAAAAGGAAAGATTATTAGGGTAATGAAGAGTTTATTCAAGGTATCAGAGCTGGGAGAAACTTATGATGCCATTGGTGAGAATATAAAGATAAATATTAATGAAAAAATGTTAAGCCCAATTAAAACAATAAAAATGATACAAATGAAGCAAAATTCTAACTTTCCATATCCAGGGAATATGATGATTATGAAATTGCAAAATGATGTGGATGAATTATTGTATATTACGGATAGAGAAAAGCTTGTTAAAGAGATTATTGAAAGAGAATTTGAAATTGAAGATTGGTTTAAAGAACAAGATAAACTTAGTAGCTTTTATACTAAAAATCCTATAAGTGTATTTGATTCAGGGGTTAAGTATATTTTTGAAAATAGAGAAGAAATAGGTATAATATCTACTAAAAATATAGAAATTGGAAACATTAAAGCTGAGGTAGAGGGAATATTAAAGGATGAAAATCCCTATGGTAAGATACCAGATATTAATTTGCTCATAGATAAACTTAATAAAAAAATTATAGAAGAAAGAGAAAAAGAAAGAGAAGAGCAACGAATAAATATAATTAAGGTTCAAAATGAAATTAAGTATACTGAAGAATTTTATTTATATAGTGATTTAATATCTGATTTTATAAAGAAAAATAAAAAAGCTATGATTGATAAAATTGAGGGCTTTGATAAATTAGAAAGTTTTACTTCAATCATTGCATCAAGCTCAATATTAAGTCAACAATTAGAAGAGTTTAATAGATCGTTACAGAAATATATGGATAGTTTAGCGGTTATTAAGCCTATAGTTAATGATCCCCCAGTAACTCCTTATAAACCCAGAAGCAAGAGGAAAGTATCTGTTACATGTATACTAGATAAAGTAATAAAAAAGGATATCGAAATTAACTCCCTTCAAAAGTTAGAAGAGTATTTAAAAAACTTAAAAGATGATCTTAAAGAAGAATTAAAAGATATACTAAAGGAAGAAGATTTAGTAATAAAAAAATAAGATTTTGAGGTGGAATTATTGGATAAAAGAATTTTAAAAGAATTTTCAGCCAGTGCAAGAACTGAGTTAATAAACCAAATTACACTTAAAGCTAATAGCTTTGGAGTATATAAAGACAGCCTCTCAGAAATTACTATAGGAACTGATTACGTAACAATAAACGGAAACAAATATGACCCAAGCTATGGAGAGGCTTATAGAAAATTGCTTAAAGAAAAAGATAGTAAAGGCTTCAATCTGTTGATGGAGCAGGTAGCTTACACTTGGTTTAATAGATTTATTGCTTTAAGATTCATGGAGGTTAATGATTATTTACCATCGCACATAAGGATCTTATCTAGTGAAATAAAGGGAAAAGTGTATCCAGATATATTAGAGCATTATGATGAATCTGGTTTAGTTTTAAATTTTGATGAAATAGATAATTATGTTAAATTAAATAAAAACGAAGAGGCATATAGAAAGCTTCTCATAGCTCAATGTAATGAACTCAGTGAAATGTTGCCTTTCTTATTTGAAAAAATAAATGATTATACAGATATGCTTCTACCAGATAATTTGTTAACACCAGAATCGATAATAAGTAAACTCATTAATAATATAGCTCAAGAAGATTTTTACGAAGTGGAAACTATAGGGTGGATTTATCAGTATTACATTTCTGAAAAAAAAGATGAAGTTATCAATGCAAAAAAGAAATACAAAAAAGAAGAGATACCATTTGCTACTCAGCTTTTTACTCCAGATTGGATAGTTAGATATATGGTGCAAAACTCTTTAGGAAGGCATTGGGTAGAGTCTCATCCTGAACAAAATGAGTTAAAGAAGGAATGGGAATTCTATCTTGAGAACCATAATCCAGAACCTGGTTTTGAAGAAAAACTGGAACCATATATCAATAAAGATTTAAAAGTTGAAGATATTAAAGTATTTGATCCTGCCTGTGGTTCAGGACATATTCTAGTTTACATATTCGATGTGCTTTATGAAATTTACAGTAAATGTGGATATATGGAAAGAGAAATACCTAAAAAAATCATTGAAAACAACCTATTTGGGTTAGATATAGATGATAGAGCCTATCAGCTTGCTTGTTTTTCAGTAATTATGAAGGGGATGAAGTATAATGATAGGTTACTTAGAAGTATTCAAAGGGATGGCATTAAGTTAAATATTGCAGCTATCCAAGAAACAAATAATATGGATGATGTTGATATTGCGTATATTGCTGGGGAACAAAGCGGACAGAATTATGAAAGTACAAAGAAATTTATAGATACTTATAAGAATGCGAAGATTTATGGTTCACTGATTAAAATTGAAGAATTTGATAAAAAGTTTTTTGCGGGAAGATTAAAAGAAATATTAGAAAATCCAAAAGGAGATTTATTGGAGGAAGCAACACGAAATAGAGTATTAGAGCGACTGCCAGATTTAATAAAGCAGGCAGATATAATGATTCGTATGTATGATATTTTGGTTACTAATCCTCCTTATATGGGTAGTAAATATATGAATGCTGAATTAGGTAAGTTTCTTCAAACTTACTATAAAGATTATAAGGCAGATATGTTTTCTGCTTTTATGAAATATTGTATGTCAAAAGTTAAGTATAATGGGCAATTAGGATTTATGACTCCATTTGTGTGGATGTTTATATCATCATATGAAAAGCTTAGGGATGTAATAATAGATACTAAAAACATTAGTAGTTTAATTCAGTTAGAGTACTCAGGATTTCAAGATGCAACTGTTCCTATATGTACATTTACATTAAGAAACTATTGGATAGATATATCAGGAGAGTATATAAAATTATCCGATTTTAAAGGTTCTAAAAATCAGCCTATAAAAACATTAGAAGCAGTAAAACAACCAAATACAAATTATAGATATTCTACTTATATGAACAATTTTCACAAGATACCTGGAAGGCCTATTGCCTATTGGGTAAGTAATAAAGTGTATAATATATTTCAACAAACTAAGGAGTTAAGGAAATTTGCCGAACCTAGACATGGAATGTCAACTGGGAATAACGATGTCTGTCTAAAAAAATGGTATGAAGTATCAAATGAAAATATTGCTTTTTCATGCCAGTGTATAACTGACTTTGAAAATACAGGACATAAATGGGTTCCATATAATAAAGGTGGAACATTTAGAAAGTGGTATGGTAATAATGAATATATTATTGCATATGATTTGACTTCGAGAAAGTATATGCAAAGCTTATCAGGTTTTAGAGCGTCGAGTTTAGGTTATTTTTTCAAACCATCAATTAATTGGTCAGATGTTAGTTCAACTTATTTTGGTGTTCGTTATTCCTATTGTGGGTTTGCTTTTGATGGTAGGGGAGCATCAATGTTTTCAGAAGAAAAAATAACATTTTGGATTTTGGGCTTTTTAAGTTCAAAAATAACTAGAGGATTTCTCAATATTTTGAACCCAACTTTAACTTTTAATATAGATAATATTGCATCTTTACCATTGGTAGTTGAAACTCAAAATAAATCTCGAGTAGATTTTATTGTTAAACAAAATATAGCTATGTCTAAAGTTGATTGGGATAGTTTTGAAACTAGTTGGGAGTTTATAATCCACCCTCTTTATAAATTCAAAATTACCAATGCAAAGGGTGGAATTGAACATGCATTTGATATGTGGAATGACTTTACTGAAAAACAATTTCATAAACTTAAAGCCAATGAAGAGGAGCTAAATCGTATATTTTTAGATATTTACGGATTACAAGATGAAATGACACCAGAAGTAGAAGAAAAAGATGTAACAATAAGACAAGCAGATAGAGAAAGAGATATAAAATCATTCATATCATATGCCGTAGGATGCATGTTTGGTAGATACTCAATTGATGAAGAAGGACTAATATATGCAGGTGGGGGATTTGATCTATTAAAATATAAGACTTTCAAACCCGATAGTGATGGTATAATACCAATTTTATCACAAAGTTATTTTGAAGATGATATTATTAATAGATTTGTTGAGTTTGTAAAAGTAACTTTTGGAGAAGAAACATTAAATGAAAATTTAAACTATATTTCAGAAACTATTGGAAAGAAAAGTAATGAATCTTCAAGAGATACTATAAGGAGATATTTCATTGATGGATTTTATTCAGACCACTGCAAAATATACAAAAATAGACCTATATATTGGTTGGTTGATTCAGGAAAGAAGAAAGGGTTTAGGGCACTTATTTATATACATAGATATAATACAGAAACCTTAGCTACCCTGAGATTAAATTACCTACTTGAACTCCAGACAAAATACACTAATGAGGAAAAGCAAATAAATAAATATCTTGAAAATGAAAATCTGAGTAATGTAGATGTGAAAAATTATAATAAAAAGTTATTAATTTTATCACAGATTCAAACAGAATTGCTAGGCTTTGATAAGGTTTTAGATGAAATGGCTAATAGGAAAATTGATTTGGATTTGGATGATGGTGTTGTTGAAAACTATAAGAAATTGCAAGGTATACTTGCTAAGATAAAATAACGAGCGCACGAATTTTGTTGAAAGTATAGGGTGGCTATAGAATTGATACAAACATAGCAGTAGTTGATTCAGTATCAACTACTGCTATGTTTGTAAATGAAAGTAAAACGATATAGAGGTGTAAACATGGAATTAGTAGGAAAACTAATGGAAAAATTTAATGGCGGTAATTATAGAAAAATAGTTTTTTGGTACGACAAAAATAGTGACAGGGATACAAATACTTTAATTACTCAATTAGAAGAAAATAATATTAAGTATTGGAAATTAACAGAAAAAAATAGTTTTAAAACAAGATGCCAACTTGAAATTATCGATAGAGAATCCAATTACTTATTATACGGAGATTTTGAAAAACCCAATAAAAAAGAAAATCCACTTTTGGATATTTTACTTTATTCAGAAGAATTTAATGCAGATGATGTAGCCCTTATAATAGATAGATATAACCTCGGGCATTTAAATATAAGGGATTTTATAAAGAGTTATGTTGGATTTTTTAATGATAACAAAAGATGCATGAAATTAGAGAACTTACTACCTGATATTGCTACTGAGGATGAGTTAACATTAGGTATATTATGTGTTTTATCAAAAGCTAATTCCTTAAATATAGAGGATATTGTTAAAGCAGTTTTGTTAAAAGGACTTGATGAAACTAATAATGATGTATGTGAAAATATTAGAAAGTTCTTTAGTTTAGATATATTTTGGAATAAAGTTTATAATTATTTTGGTATAAGTTCACAAGATAAAAATTTGAAGTATCTGATGGATACATTAATATACTGTCACTTTAATTCTAATCTAAAATTTAATCTTTCAACAGATTTTAAGTACACTTTCAAATCAACGCTTCCTAATACCTGTAATATTTTTTTAGAAGATTTGATGAAAGACAATAAAGATATCACTATTATAAAAGAATACATAAATAATATTGAGGTTAAGTGGGAGATAGAAAATATATTAAAGAAACAATCCTATTTAGATTATTATAGATGTCATACCTTCAAAATTATTGAGAGATTGTTAGTTTTAAAATCAATTGAAGAGATATTTAATGAAACCGTTAATTATGACTTGTGGAGAGAAATACTGACAGATAGAAATTCTTCCTACTGGATGAGGTACGATGAGATAAATGGCAATTATAAAATTATTACAAAAGCATTAGAGCTTTATAATGAAAAGGTAAAGTTTAGAAATCAGTATGCGCCTGGGAGTGCTATAGAGTGGGCTAGTCAATATTCAAAGGAGTTATATAAAATAGATAAGGTTTATAGGAACTTAATTAATGAGTTTAGAAGTGCAAATCAGCCAGAGGTATTGTTTGAAACTGTAGGGTATTTCACTGACTGGTATAGCAATCTTTATCTTGAAAAAGTCGCTGAGTGGACTGATGAAGTAGTTAATAAGGAATTAGCGGATAATTATCATGTAGAAAAAATGCTTATGCAAAAAGATTTTTATGACAAAAAGATAAAACCTCTAATGGATAAAACATCAGAACGTGTATTTGTTATTATTTCAGATGCACTTAGGTATGAAATTGCTAAGGAATTAGAAGAAGAATTAAAAAAGAGAATTAATTCAGAAGTTGAGGTAATACCTACATTGGCGTCCATACCTACTTATACTCAATTAGGTATGGCCAGTCTTTTACCTAATAATGAATTCTCAATTGATGAAAATGGTGTTGTATACATAGATGGATTAAGCACCATGGGAACTAAAAATAGGGAGAAGATACTTAAAAGTTATCAAGAAGAATCCATTGCAATGCCTCTTAATCAATTAACCTTAATTAGTAAACTAGAAGGGTTAGATATTATTAAAGGTAAGAGACTTGTATATCTTTATCACGATAGAATTGATAAAACCGGTGATAGTTCTGCATCAGAGGCATACACTTATGAAGCCGTTAAATATGCTATTGATGAACTAAAGAATGCTATACAAAAGCTTCTTGGAAGTTATGGTGCAGTGAGGATATTTATCACAAGTGATCATGGTTTTATTTATCAATCAGAAAAAATAGAAGAAAAATACAAGGCTATAGCAATAGATGGAACTATATATGATGGAAATAGGCGTTTTGTAGTAGGGAAAAATTTAATTGTCACTGATGGAACTAAAAAAATCAACCTAGATTATATAGGATTAGATGCTGAGGCGGTTGTTGCCACTGGTCTAAACAGGCTCAAAGTAAAAGGTGGAGGACTTCGATTTATTCATGGAGGTGCGATGCCTCAAGAGGCTATTATCCCCGTATTGTGTTATAAAGCAAATAAGGGAATTACCAAAAGGAAAGAAGAACAAAAGGTTGATATAAATATTGCTAACAGCAAGGCTATAACTAATTATAATTTTAAAGTTATCTTTTTTCAAGAACAAAAGGTTGATGATAATTTGGCTAAAAGGATTTTAAAGGTAGGCTTTTATCAAGGAGAAAATAGAATATCAAATGAAGTTATATTAGCATTTGATTCCATTGAAGATGCAAGTAAAAGGGTATTTGAAAAAACATTTATATTTCAAGAAAAATCTTATGGTATTGGAGAAACTGTTGTACTCAGATTAGAAGATGACGAGGTATCAAAAATATATAAAGAAATCCAATATGAATTTAAAATTTATGATCTATTTTAAATGAAGAGAGGGACAAACGTATGATCAAGGTTGGGGATACTGCAAGGGGAACTGGATGGCCTGAAACAGTAGAAATAAAAAAAATAGAAGAAGTAGATGGTATTTACTTCATAGTTGAAGCTATCGGAAAAAATACAAATAAATATTATGAAACCCTTATGGACAAGGTTCAAATGGGAAATGTTCTTACATTAAACATTTCTGATTCTATGAACGAATTTATGGAAGCAAGTACATTTAAAAGGTATTTAGAATATCTTTACTTTAAAACTGAACAGAAATATTCATCTTCAAAAGCATTGGGTAGTAAAAACTTACTACCGTTACCACATCAAATTGAGGCCGTTTATGGTGTTATGCTGCAAGCTCCTGAAATTAGGTTTCTACTTGCAGATGATCCAGGAGCTGGTAAGACAATAATGGCAGGTATGTTAATAAGGGAATTAAAGGCCAGAAAAATTGCAGAGCGCATTTTAATTCTTGTACCACCATTAGTTTTAAAGCAATGGCAGGAAGAGTTAAAGTCCAAGTTTAATGAAGATTTTAAAATAATTACAAGAAATACTTTAAATGAAGCAGAAGGTAAAAATCCTTTTGATGAATATCCTCTATGCCTTGCATCATTATATTGGGCAGCAAGAAGTGATGTAAAGGAATTATTGCTAGAAGCAAATTACGATATGGTCATCGTGGATGAAGCTCATAAAATGGCTGCATATACCCAAGGAACTAAGAAGAGAAAAACAAGAAAAACAAAAATTTATCAGCTTGGAGAAGCTATTTTAAAAAATGCACAGCATAGACTTTTATTAACGGCAACACCTCATAAGGGAGATATTGAAAATTATAGGCTTCTGCTTAAACTTGTAGATGAAGATATATTTGCTAATGTTTCTGTAGATGCAAATATTAAAGAAAAAAGTAATCCGTTTGTTATAAGAAGATTAAAAGAACAAATGGTCAATTTTGATGGAACGCCTATATTTCCAGAGCGAAAAACTAAAACACTTGAATTTGATTTAAGTAAGAATGAATTAGAGCTGTATAGGGATGTAACTAATTATGTAAGTGAACATTTTAATAGAGCAGAGCAAAGAGGAAACAAAGGCACTTCTTTTGCAATGATGCTACTTCAAAGAAGATTAAGTTCATCAATAGATGCAATATATTTTTCTCTTAAAAGAAGACACGAATCCCTTTGTGAGCTGTTAAAAACTAGTATAACAGCGCAGGAAGATATTGATAAACGGCTTGAGGATATTGACATGGAAGATTTTGAGGACGAGTCGTATGAGGATCAAGAAGAAATTGAAAAATTGCTAGAAAAAAGTGAGGATTCAATAGATATTAATGAGTTAATTAAAGAAATCGATATTTTAGAAGAACTCATAAAGAAAGCAGAGGACATTAGACTAGAGGGGACCGAAAGAAAATATATTGAATTAGAAAAAACGTTGTTTGGAGAAAATGGTATTATTGAAAAGGGCGAGAAAATTATAATATTTACTGAAGCGGTAGACACATTAAATTTTCTTGAAAATAAATTAAAAGACAGGGTTTCAGGAATTGCAAAAATTGTTGGTAAATTTTCTATGGATGAGAGAAGACGTCAGGTCGAATTATTTAGAAATGAATTACCTGTAATGCTCGCCACAGATGCTGGTGGTGAATCAATTAATCTGCAGTTTTGCAATCAAATGGTGAATTATGATATTCCATGGAACCCAAATAAATTAGAGCAACGTATGGGACGTATTCATAGAATTGGTCAGAAGAATAATGTTGTTGTTTTCAATTTAGTAGCGAAAAACACACGTGAAGGCGATGTTATGTATAGGTTGCTGACTAAAATGGAGCAAATGAAAGAGGATCTTGGAAAAGATTTAGTTTTTGATTTTATTGGAGAAATTCTTGAAGATAATAATATAAGCCTTGCAACTCTTATGGAAGAGGCAATTAGAAATAGAACCAACTTAGACGAGCTAGTGAGCAAGATGGAGAAAACACTGTCAGAGGAACATGCTAAGCTAATACAATTGACTAAAGAAGAAAGCCTTGAGGATAATCCTTTTGATTTAAATACAATGAGAAGTAACCAAAATTTGTTGAAATTAAATGTTATTTCATCAAGAGTATATACTGATTTTGTAAATAAGACGTTAATCAATAAAAATGTGAAAGTAACAAAATCAGGTAGTATCTATCGTATTGATAGGCTTCCCAAATCTATAAGAGATTTTGCTAGAAAAAAATTAAACATGGGATTCAATAATTCAAGTATAAAATACACAAATGAAGAAGAGAGTTTGGTGGAAGCTCAAGGTGAAGCTATAACTGTTATGCAAGATGAAAGTCCATTATTTAAATTAGCAATGTTTTTAACAGAAAGTGAACTTGAAAAAATTGCAATGCAAAAGGTTGAAGTCCAATATCCGACTTTAGAAAAACTAGATATAGAAATTTATGAAATTAGCATCGGTGATGGTACGGGTAGGGAAATATTAAGTGAGTTATTATATATAGCTACAGCTGATGATAATGAAACCTTTGAAGTTGACCCATATTTTATACAATATATAAATATGGACTCAAGGGCTAAAATGGAAAGTGAACAAAAGAATAATCTAACCTCATATGCAATAAAATATACTTTGGCAAAGTTATTGATTGAGAGGAGCACCAAGAGCAAAAAATTAGATAAGAAAAGCGAATTCTTAAGACGAACCTTCGAGGCTCAATATAAAGATACTATGGAAAAACTAGCAAAATATAGATCTACAAATGTGGATAATAACAATAGTGCTTTAATAAATCAGATGAATACAAAGCTTGTTCAAATCGAAGAAAAAAAGGAAATGAGGATGGAGGAAATAAATAGAGAAAGAACTATTCAGATGAGACCTCCAAAAAAAGTTTTGAAGATAACTTTAGTGCCTGATATCTCCATAAATAAGAGGATTATTATATACAGGTATAAAGATTTGGTTTATCAATATGAAAAAGAGCAACGAAGAGTAAATGTTAAAATGCAAAGACAGTATGGATTAGTAGATTTTTATAGTGAAACACAGGAAGGTAAACCTAGATATATAATTCTGATTGATGATTTATCGTATAGGTTTGATGATGTTCACCGAATGGATTTGCAAAAAATCAGAGAAGAATTAGTTGTTTATTATATTAAAAATAGTGAAGAGATAATTGAGGTTGATAAGAGAATTTATATTTAAGCAGAATTTATAAAAAATAATAACTTAATAATTCGATAAAAAATATATAAGAGGGATGTGTAAATATGTCTGAGATTAAATACGAAATAAAAGAATCCATAGGTAGCATTTCACAATCAGCAAAGGGCTGGATGAAAGAATTAAATTTAATAAGTTGGAATGAAAAAGAAGCAAAGTATGATATTAGAGATTGGGATGCGGAACATAAAAAGATGGGTAAAGGTATTACATTGTCAGTAGATGAATTAAAGAAACTTAAAGATATACTTAATAGTATGGAGATGTAAGAAAAAAATATTATCGAACAAACATTTATATACTAAGGTTTATTCGATAATAATAGGGCAAGTTCCTAATAGTGTAGTATATACTAGTTATGTAAGTGGTGATATAACTAATATAAAGGCAGAGGTGTGATAATTAAAAAAGATAGCAAAATCTTTGTAAAAATGTTTTGCTATCTTTTTATTTGGGATGTGAGTGAGTTAAAGAGGACACAGTTTAAACCAAAGATAAAATTAAAAAAGTATTCTAGTATAGAAGCGATATAATGCTAGAATTTGGAGTATAATGAGAGCAATAATGCTTAGAATAGGGTTGGAGACTACAATTCATATTATAAATGAGAAAATATGAAATTAGTGCTTTACTTTATTTGAGTTTGAAAAGGTGTATATAAAATCATCGATAGTCCAAATGGAAGGAGAATAAAAATGACACAAAAAATGACAACTTATTTTTCTGATTTCCTTAAAGAAATTCGTTTAACAGAAAATCAGGTTTCTGAACTAAAAAGTGCACATGAAACTCTTAGACGTAGATTAAAAGAGGATGAGGACTTATCTAATTGCATAGTAGAAACATTCCTACAGGGAAGCTATAAACGTTCAACTGCTGTTAGACCTAAAAATGGTAAAAGATCAGATGTAGATATCATCATAGTAACTAATCTAGACAAGGATGTTGTTACAACCGAGGAGGCATTGGATAAGTTTGAACCGTTCCTTGAAAAATATTATTCAGGTAAATTTCAGAAACAAGGTAGATCATGGGGCATTGAAATGAGTCATGTTGATTTAGATGTTGTACCTACATCTGCTCCTTCAGAAATTGTTGAAGAAGTTATAGAAAATAATTTTATTACCTCTGCTGTAGATATCGAATATAAAACAATGGATGAGTCTTACAAAGAATATGGATTTTTGCACAAGAAAAATTTAAACGAGGCATTTACCATGTTTGAAAAATCTGATACTGATGTTACTTGGAAAAACGAACCTCTGTATATTCCTGATCATGAAGCTGACAACTGGGACAAGACACATCCGTTAGAGCAAATTAGATGGACTATTGATAAGAATTGTAATTGCAATGGTCATTATGTAAATATTGTAAAAGCTATTAAGTGGTGGAGAAAAGAAAAGTATCCTGAGGTAAAACATCCAAAGAGTTATCCATTAGAGCATTTCATAGGTAATTGTTGCCCTGACGGAATAGAATCTGTGGCTGAGGGTATTACCTTAACATTAGAAAAAATAGTTAGTGATTATACTATAAAACCGTTTCTTGGCGATAGAGGTGTTACGGAACACGATGTATTTGGTAGACTGGGAGTAGATGAATATGATGATTTTTATGCTACTGTAAAAGAAGCAGCCCCAATAGCGAGAAAAGCATATGATGCGGATACTATTGAAGAAGCAGCTACTGAATGGCGAAAACTCTTTGGTAATAAGTTTCCTGAGCCTCCAAAGCGTAGTTTAGGTAATCAGTTTACACAAAGAAAAGAAGATAGCCGAAATATTGAAGGAGGGAGATTTGCTTAGTGGATATACCAAGTGCTTTATTAAGTGCAAGAAGAGTTCTTGACGGTATCCAAGAATACACATTACTGAATGATTTAAGATGGGAACCGATTCAAAAGAAATGGTATCTCAAATTTTCTATAACTATTGAAGAGGCAATAAAAATTGACAAAGTTACTTATTGGGTTGTCACTCTTGATTCCATTTATCCTAAAGGTTGCATAGATGTTTTCTCTGATGCAAAAAAGGGTATTTGTAATACATATCCTCACCAATCAAATAATGGACTTGTAGCTGAAAATGGGATTTGGAAAAGTGGAAAATTATGCTTAGATGAGCCGAAGTTCTCTACCGTTCCTAATCTGCAAAATAACGAATTCAAACTGGAGTGGTTTATATTAAGAACTGTTCAATGGATAGAAAAAGCAAATCATTCCGAACTCCTTTATAATGGTGATTGGTTCGAGCTGCCTCAATATAATATTACTTTACCTATGACAATTGCTTATGATGAAGATGAGGTATCTTCAATGATATGGGAATCTCATGATGCCACTTATGGTTATGTTCACTTGAAAAAAATAAATGATAACGCCGTTTATAGCGTTATTCTATATCAAGATTTAGCTAGACATACAGTATATCAGCCTATTTGGGGAGATTATATTAGTAAAACAAAGTCAGAACCTTCATATGTTACAGGAGTTTGGGTTTTAATGAACCAATTATTAGTAATTAATAATTGGCAAGCGCCAAATACTTTTGGGGAATTAAAAATTGCATTTCAAAATCAGAACATGAATCTTGTTGAAATCCTTGTACAATTGTTTCCAAAGTTACGCGATGGGGAGAGGCATTTTTTGCTTTTGGGATTTCCTATTCCGTATAAAATCGGAGAGAAGCCATCTATAATAAGTTGGAAAGCATTATTACTACCTAGGTTATCCAATGGTAAAAGGTATGCTAAAGGCTTTAGAAACAATGAATTAGGGTGGCTGAAAAAGGATTTCGATGAAATATTGATTAATAAAATCTTACTTGATTGGGTAACAACTGATAATTGGAATGCTAACAATATACTCAGCAGGGGTAAATATAATTCGTCAATAACTCGGAAAAAGTACTTGGTTATAGGAGCAGGTACTCTTTCCGCATTTATGTGTGAGCAACTCGTGAGAAATGGGGTTGAAAATATAACAATTGTGGATTCAGATCGTTTTCATGCGGGAAACTTATCAAGACATCTATTGAATATTCAAGATATCTCAAAATATAAGGCTACTGCGCTATCAGATCGTCTTAATTTAATAAATCCTCATGCTCGAATAAAAGCTATAAATGATGAAGTTAAGTTAGACAATAATTACATATTTAATCTGAAAGACGTTATTATTGACTGTTCTGCGAATGACGAAGTGTTAAAAATAGTTTCGGAATTAAGTTTTAAATCTAAAGTAATGTTTTTTTCTGTTTCATTCGGATATAAAGCTGAGCAGCTTTATATTGCTGCTCAGCAGGCAGAAACATTCTCATATGAAACATTTACTGATATATTTGGTGATGTTATTCAAGAGGATATTAAAAAATGTAGACTTGAGGATATGCCATGGGAAGGGATAGGTTGCTGGAGTCCTGTTTTTCCAGCTAAAACTTCAGATGTTATGTTGGCAGCAGCAACTGCTACGGAAATTATCACACATTTTTTGAGGAAAGGAGAAACAACCAACAAAAATTTCATTTACAAAAAAGAATATGATGAAGATGGATTTTTGATTGGTTATAGACAAATAAATCATGAAATATGAAGATAAAGAAAAGAGTTTTTATGTATCTATATCACGATTAGTAATTAGTAATATTGTTGAGAAGTGCCAAATGGCTTCTCCAAAAGAAACAGGAGGAATACTAATTGGTAATTACTCTTCAAATCTAAAAGGTGCCTATATCACTGAAGCAATAAAACACACTGATGACTCTTCTGCAGGGCGGTCTTGGTTTAAACGTGGAACTAAAGGATTGAAAAAATTGTTGATAAATTATTGGCCTGATAACAAATATTATTTGGGGGAATGGCATTTTCACCCAGGTAATTTCCCATACCCTAGTGGAGCAGATATAAATCAAATGAATGCTATTTCAACAAACCGCAAATTTAATTGTTCAGAACCTATTCTACTGATTGCTGGACAAGTTAACACTAAGTTTGTTGTATCAATACAAATATTTATTAAAGATAAGATGATTACATTGATGCATGTAAATGATTAATAATTACGATGAAATAATATTTATTATTAAGGAAGAAGTAGAAAGTTTCTTTAATTTAACTTACTAATAGATGAAGTTATTTAAAACAAATAGTGAAAAGAATAAATTACCAAATTACTGTATGAATAAGTAAATAGGGGTGTATTATAATGGCGTTTATTGAACCTAAGGAAGTATTATTATATTGTTTTAGCAAGTATAAAGAAAGTCGTGAAAAAGGTAAATCATCTTTAGAGATATCAATGGCATATGCATTTGCTAAGACCTGTCAAGATGAGGTTTCAGGTTATATTATTAAGTATTGTGAAGAGGGAAGTTCTTTAATTAGTTTTATGGCTATGGTAGTGAATGAGTTGGATATAAAAGCGGCCATAAGTGTCACGAAAATCGACAAGGAAGAATTTATTCATAAGATAAAGGAAAACCATATAATTGAAGTAGAAACAAAACATGGAAGTACGGATGCTGTAGAGTTAAGTAGTTTTTACAATATTTTTTATGAAAGATTCCTAAAGAAATTCAAGGCATACATTCTAGAAAATCCCTATGCTGAAAAAAAAGCTAATTTTGAAGGACATGAACAGATAATACGTGCTATAGATGCATTATCAGATACAATTATTGAAAAAGAATCTCCGCATAGTATGACGGTGGAAGATAGTATAATTGCAAAGCCTGTAATGGTTTTAGTCCGTAGCTGGGTTAAAGGTACGGAGGAAGTTATTGAACAGTGTGAGAAAAAGCATGTACTAGACTGTGTTAAATATTTTGATGGGAGAAAATGTAAAAATAGTATGTCATGGAATGAAATAAAAGATAAGATTTCAGAATTTGCTAACTCATTGAGCTGTAGCGTGGAGTACTGTATAGATATTTCCGCACACTACACTATTGCATATTACTTAGGACTTGTATTGAGTTCAAAAAGTGGAAAGAAGGCTTATGTTAATCAAAGGGGCATAGGTGGAATAAATCCATGGAGGCCATGGACAGAAGAAAATAAAAATGAGTACAAGATGTTTGATGTAGAGTCAAGTGAAATTGATAACCAGTCAAATGATATCGCTATATGCATTTCTGCCACAATAAATATATTTAATGATGTTAAAGAGTACATAGGGGCTAATGATATCAAAGTAAAAAAGATGGTGAATTTTAGTTTTACTGATAAATCTGGAAATTTATCTGTAGTTAATGGGGAGCATGCATTCAAATTAGCTCAGCAGATAAAAAATGTGCTAAATAATAGAACATTGTTAGAAAAAAATGGACAACTACATTTATTTTTTTCAGCACCTGTTAGTTTAGTGTTTTTTTTAGGACAAATATCTTTTCTATTTAGGAATATAAACCTTTACGAATACACCGGTATATATAATTATAAAGAAATATATAGCAAAACTTTACTTATAGAAAAGGGGGAAGTATAATATATTTTTACTTATAGAGTATATTTCAACTATCTCAGGTGTTTACGGAATTTTATAAAGGTGAAAAAAAGAAATTGAATTAAAATATATTGGATATAAAATAAAATTAACCATCTATATGCTACATTTATCTCAATTCCATTTACAAACTATCGTTCTAGCATCGCAAATACAAGCAATGGACAACTAGGGCTTATAATATCATTAAATAACATTAGTAAATCTTTTGATGGGGTAATAAATAAGATAAAACAGCTAGAAGGTAGCATAAATCAAGCTAATGACATAACCGAATTGATAAATAATATTTCAGTGCAGACAAATTTACTTGCACTTAACGCTGTAATTGAAGCAGCAAGGGCAAGCGAAGCCGAAAGCACTTTTATAATAAAGAATGAAGCAGCTACTACAATTACTAATTATAAAAATGAGATGATTGAATTAAATGATGATATTATACGCTTATCTAAAGCAGCTATATGTAAGGGAAACAGTAAAGAGGATTTAATAGAGGGATAAAATGAAATAAAATATCCATACACAAGAATGATTGAAGATTATAAAGTTATAGCAGATGTAACAAACTCTCTACTTGTTGATACTGGAATAGAAAAAGTATACTATGATTTACACATGACACTTTCTGAGTGTTTAGAGAAAATAGATATTAAAATAATGTTTATAAAAGAATAAGATCACAATGTAGGCACTTTCTTCTCACCACTAAGAGTAATTCATTATTTAAATACTGTGATGAAATGTGTTTTAATTCAAAAAATCTTTATATAGCAATTTTTTTGCTGAAATTAGATAGAAGTATCCTGGACTACAAGTTCTCTTTAGTTAAGAAAAACCTGTACATTATAGTGCAGGCTATTTTTTTATAAAATTATATGTAATCCCACAAAATAACCCTAAGATGAAAATATAAGCAACATACCCTATAAGGTCTATAGAACTTACTCCTAGATTGTCAAAATCCCAAAAAATAAAACGAATTCTAACTTGATATAATAACATTAAAATTATAATAAGGAGGAATTAATGATGTTAGGATTCTGTGAAATGAGTGATGAAAAAGCAAAAATAACAAAGGAAGTTATAAAAGAATTAGAAAAAGAAAATATATACTGTAAAGTAACCCTAAGAGGTAATGGGCAACTCCGAGTAGGCAATATATTACTTTGGGCTACTTCAAAGAAATGGTACGATTATGGGGTACAATTCGGTGGTAGAGGTATTAAAACATTTATTGATCACATAAATACAAAAAAATATAAACAATACAATTAAATAGGTAGTCACTGTATTATAAATATTCTAAAAAATTAAGTAATATAAATTAAAAACAGTGTTGATACCACTCCACCCATTGAATTTATGTACAATATGTACAGAATTTTATTCCAAATAAGTACGCGATAAAATTTTAAAAAGTAAAATAGAATCTACGACAGGTATTACGTTATCTGAGCAGTAACATTTTTAAGTAAAGTCTCTTAAATTTCTGTAGCACAATGTTTTTTTGTTAATCATAATAAAATCCTTCGAACTATAAAGTTTCAATACTATATATATTTGACAGTGATTGTCTGATTTTTGGTCGTGCAAAAAAACACTCCAATTTTAAATTAGAGTGTTTTTTTGCATTTTATATTTATAAACAGTCTGGCATTTGATAAAATATCAAATGTATTTTATATTTTTTGAAATTTAACACTATACGTATAGCGAATCAAGGTGTTTTAGCGATATATTTTAAAATATATTTAAATATTTAGAAAAAATAAATTAATTGTGATAATAATAAATTACGTTAATAGATTAGGGCTTAAAAGCTAAAAGATGTAACTTGATTAATAAAATATTTAAACAAATTTTAGAAGAAATAAGATAAAAAATTAATTATAGTTAAAAAACTATAATTAATAGATAATATTAGAGCATCATTAATTGAAGTCTATATTGTCTATTTTATATCTAATTAATTAGCATTTTAAATAAGATCCTGAAAATTTTAAATAGTTTTATTATCAAAATATAAAGTTATAATTGTCTAAATGAAATTTGACTACTATAATAGGCATGAGAACTGTAATACCAGTGCCTTAGACATAATGTACAAAATCACAAGTAACTATTCTTTGATGCTGATGGAGTTACGAGTACCGTTATAATGTATAAGGGATTAAAACGCTGCGAGGCTAATGTAGAATATTATGTGCCAGATCGAGAACATGAAGGTTACGGAATAAATAGTGATAGAATAAGAAAACTAAATGATGAAGGATTTAAAGTGGTTTTAACCTGTGACAATGGAATTGCAGCTACCGAGCAGGTGAAACTAGCAAAAGAATTAGGCATGATTGTTATAGTAACTGATCATCATGAACTACAATTTGAGGAAAATGAAGCTGGGGAAAGAACGTTTAAGTTGCCACCAGCAGATGCTGTTATTAATCCCAAACAAAAGGAATGTAATTATCCATTTAAAAATTTATGTGGTGCAGGTATTGCTTTTAAATTTGTACAAGCATTATTTATAAAAATGGGAATTGATATGAAATTTGTTAATGAATTTATAGAAATTGCTGGGATAGGAACTATTTGTGATGTGGTGGATTTAGTAGATGAGAATAGGATAATTGCTAAAAATGCTTTAGAAATGTTAACTAATACAAAAAATCTTGGATTAAAGTGTTTAAAGGAAATGCTAAGTATTAATGATAAAGAAATTAAGTGTTATCACGTTGGCTTTCAAATAGGGCCTTGTATAAATGCTACTGGAAGGCTAGAATCTGCATCTATATCAGTTGAATTACTCCTATGCGAGGAAGAAAATAGGGCAAAAGAGCTTGCTAAAACGTTATTTGATCTTAATAAAAAAAGACAAGAAATGACTACAGAAAATGTGGAAGAGGTTATAGAACTTATACATAATTCAACTTTTAAGAATGATAAAGTATTAGTAATCTATAAGGATACTATTCATGAAAGTATTGCAGGAATTGTAGCTGGGCGTGTTAGGGAAGCTTTTAATGTTCCAACAATAATATTAACAAAAGGAAAAGAAACACCTAAAGGCTCAGCAAGATCTATAAAAGAATATAATTTGTTTGAAGAATTAATAAAATGCAAAGAGTTACTTGAAAAATTTGGAGGCCATCCAATGGCAGCTGGTCTTTCGATAAAAGAAGAAAATATAGAAAAACTAAGACAAAAATTAAATTTTATTTGTACATTAACTGATGAGGATATAATACCTAAGATAAGAATAGATCAGAGAATGCAACTAAGTAAAATAAATTATGAAATTATAGATGAGTTAGAACAGTTAGAACCATTTGGTAAAGGAAATTCGTCACCATTACTTGCAGAAAAAAATATTCCTATTTTAAAAATAGATATTCTAGGTAAAAATGCTAATACAATAAAAATTAAATGCCTGATACCAGGAGAAAATAACACGATTGATGGAATATTTTTTAATAGGGTAGATGAATTTATGGAAATGTTAAAAGATAGATATGGAGAAGAATATATGAGTTATCTATCAAACCCTAGAGGAATGAAATTAGACTTGATTTTCTCACCTCAAATCAATGAGTATAATGGACGCAAATCTATTCAACTTAAAATTTTAGAATTTAAACTTAGATAAACTATCTCTTTCAGAGCTATAAACCATCTTCTATTTATGGAAATGAGAGATAAGTATGAAATGGTTAATAAAATAGTAAGGGCACATAGACTAAAATCTATGTGCCCTTACTATTTTATTATATTTTCTTGATTACAAATTTTTTTCGTATTGTTCTACCATTTTTTTAACCATTTCTCCACCCACAGAACCACATTGTCTTGAAGTTAAATCTCCATTGTAATCCGAAAAGTTTACTCCTAATTCTTTTGCAGTTTCCATTTTGAATGAATATAATCCAGCTTTAGCTTCAGGTACTAATTGTCTGTTTGACATTTTAATCACTCCTTCTATATTTTATTTTGGTTATGATAGTATCTTGTGCAGAAATAAGAAATATATAATAGAATCTTCAAGGGAAATTAGGAAAGTAAATCATCATAAATAAATATTTGTAAGTAAACTAAATAAAAAGTTAAGAGGTATATGACTTGCATATACCTCTTAACTAATGTCAGAAATTTAAATTATAAATTTTTCTCATACTGTTCAACCATTTTTTTAGTCATCTGTCCGCCTACTGATCCATTTTGTCTAGAAGTAAGGTCACCATTGTAACCTTCTTTTAAATCAACTCCAACTTCTTTTGCAGCTTCCATTTTAAATTTGTTAAGTCCTGCTTTTGCTTGTGGTACTAATGTTTTATTTGCCATTGTTAATCACTCCTTTTATATTTTTTTTGTTAAATTAATTTTTAATTGATAATTTTTAATATACAAATTAATTAGAAGTTCAAATTATAAATTTTTCTCGTATTGTTCAACCATTTTTTTAACCATTTGTCCGCCTACTGATCCATTTTGTCTTGAAGTAAGATCGCCATTGTAACCATCTGTTAAATTAACTCCAACTTCTTTTGCAGCTTCCATTTTAAATTTGTTAAGTCCTGCTTTTGCTTGTGGTACTAATGTTTTATTTGCCATTGTTAATCACTCCTTTTATATTTTTTTTGTTAAATTAATTTTTAATTGATAATTTTTAATATACAAATTAATTAGAAGTTCAAATTATAAATTTTTCTCGTATTGTTCAACCATTTTTTTAACCATTTGTCCGCCTACTGATCCATTTTGTCTTGAAGTAAGATCTCCATTGTAACCTTCTGTTAAATTAACTCCTACTTCTTGAGCTGCTTCCATTTTAAATTTGTTAAGACCTGCTTTTGCTTCTGGTACTAAGTTTCTGTTTGCCATAATAAATTCCTCCTTTTATTTTAGTGATTACTTGATGATAGTAGTTTAACCGTATACTCTTTTTTTATATTAGTTGATTGAAGGATAATTTTGCAAATCGTAAGTTGTTTAGAAAATTGTGGATAAGAAAAGTTTTAATAAATACTGAACATCTTATTCTAATTAGTATATAATAAGATAGTATAAACTGAATAAAGCATGTTTTAAAAGGAGAGTTAAAGTGGAAAAACACAAAATAATAATGACTGGTGGAGGTTCAGCGGGACATGTAACACCAAATCTTGCACTTGTACCAAAACTTAAAATGTTAGGTTATGAAATTGAATATATTGGCACAAAGGAAGGTATAGAGAGAAAGATAATAGAAGGCGAAAATATTAAGTATTTTCCGATATCTAGCGGAAAACTTAGAAGATATTTTGATTTTAAAAATTTTACGGATCCTTTAAAAGTGATTAAAGGTATTTTTGAGGCAAAAAAAATCATTAAAATGGAAAAACCTGATATTGTTTTTTCAAAAGGTGGATTTGTTTCTGTCCCTGTTGTGCTTGCTGCATTTTTTAACAAAGTACCAGTAATCGCACATGAATGTGATATTACGCCAGGACTTGCTAATAGATTAGTATCTCCTTATTGTACAAAAGTATGTGTAACTTTTCCTGAAGCATTAAAAGGATTGAAAAATGGAAAAGGTGTTGTAACTGGAAATCCTATTAGATCTGAATTGTTTGAAGGAAATAAAGCTAAAGGTAATCAAATATGTGGATTTAAAAGTAAAAAGCCAGTACTTATGATTATAGGTGGCAGTTTAGGATCTAAAATTATAAATGAGGTTATAAGGGCAAAGCTCGATAAATTAATATTAGAGTATAATGTTATTCATATTTGTGGTAGTGGTAATATTGATAAGTCACTTCAAAATAAAGATGGATATAAGCAATTTGATTATATAAAAGATGAATTACCTCATTTATTGGCTAGTGCAGATATAGTAGTATCTAGGGCAGGGGCAAATGTTATTTTTGAACTTCTTGCTCTAAGAAAACCTAATTTATTAATACCACTATCCGCGAAAGCTAGTCGTGGGGATCAAATACTTAATGCCAAATCTTTTGAAAAAAGTGGGTATAGTATGGTTATTCAAGATGAAGACCTTACACCTGAAAATTTAGAAGTGAAAATTAAAGAGGTGTATAATGATAGAAATAAATATATTGAGAAAATGAATAACAGTAATACTGAGAAAAGTATTGATTTAATAGTAGAACTAATAGAAAAATACAGGAAAAGATGAATAAAGTAAAATTTCTTCACTCTTTTTATATTATAGGAGAGAATAAACGGGTAATAAAATATGATAAAATATTAACAATGTTTTATGACATTTAAAGACTATTATATGACAAACTGTGCTATAACACTAACTTATTGTGTTTATACAGTATTTTATTTTTAAATATAATGTAG